>Ga0213825_1000496_pt1 | contig 28518 bp, 20 predicted proteins | sample MC6MC0900MG_FD_179896 | JGI IMG/M metagenome (GOLD analysis project Ga0213825, IMG submission 179896) | Enriched soil aggregate microbial communities from Iowa State University, Ames, United States - MC6-MC0900-MG | ecosystem: Environmental > Terrestrial > Soil > Unclassified | place: USA: Iowa... | reverse complement strand
AGTTGCGGCAATGGCCACAGACGATATGGCCTTCGGCCGAGACGCGCTGGCCGACTTCATAGCCGGTCACGCCCGGGCCGATCCCGGCGATGCGGCCGACGAACTCGTGGCCGATGGTCAGGCCCGGCTTGATCGTGCGCTGGCTCCACTCGTCCCACAGGTAGATGTGCAGGTCGGTACCGCAGATGGCGGTCTTTTCCAGCTTGATCAGGACCTCGTTCGGGCCCGGCACCGGCACCGGCACGTCTTCGAGCCAGATGCCCTTGGCGGCTTCGCGCTTGACCAGGGCCTTCATTGTTTGCTGCGCCATCGGGGTGGAACTCGTCTGGGGGGGAAAGGGGGAATTATAGGGCCGGCGGGGGTGGGAGCATGTTGCGGTGCGAGGGTGCAGCCACGCAGGGCGTGGCTCTACCTCACCGTTACGTGGCGGTTGGCACATGGATGGCCCTACCGTGACTTACGGCCGGGAAGGCCAGCCTCGCGGGCAGGGTAGACTTCGGGGTTCTTTCACCAGGGGCTGCTCATGCGCTCGAACCTGCTTGCTTTCTCCGTCGTCGCCAGCCTTGGGCTGGTCCAGGCCGCCCATGCCGCTGAAGGCATGTGGGTGCCGCAACAGCTGCCGGAGATCGCCGGGCCGCTGAAGCAGGCGGGCCTGAAGCTGTCGCCTGAACAGATCTCCGACCTGACCGGCGACCCGATGGGCGCGGTGGTGGCGCTGGGCGGCTGCACCGCCAGCTTCGTCTCGCCGCAGGGCCTGGTGGTGACCAACCACCACTGCGCGTACGGCGCGATCCAGCTCAACTCGACCGCCGAGAAGAACCTGATCAAGGACGGCTTCAACGCGCCGACCCTGAAGGACGAACTCAGCGCCGGTCCGAACGCCCGCGTGTTCGTGCTCGACCAGATCACCGACGTCACCGACCAGGCCAAGGCCGCGATCGCGGCCGCCGGCAAGGACCCGCTGGCCCGCACCCGCGCGCTGGAAGCCTTCGACAAGGCGCAGACCGCCGCCTGCGAGGCCGATGCCGGCTTCCGCTGCCGCCTGTACAGCTTCTCCGGCGGCAATACCTACCGCCTGTTCCGCAACATGGAAATCAAGGACGTGCGCCTGGTCTACGCGCCCCCGGGCAGCGTCGGCAAGTTCGGCGGTGACGTCGACAACTGGATGTGGCCGCGCCACACCGGCGACTTCTCGTTCTATCGCGCCTACGTGGGCAAGGACGGCAAGCCGGCGGCGTTCTCGGCTGACAACGTGCCGTACCAGCCGAAGCATTTCCTGAAATTCGCCGACCAGCCGCTGGGCGCCGACGACTTCGTGATGGTGGCCGGCTACCCGGGCCGCACCAACCGCTACGCGCTGGCGGCTGAGTTCAACGAGACCGCCCGCTTCACCTACCCGACCATCGCCCGCCACTACGACGCGGTGCTGGACCTGATCGACAAGGCCGGCAAGGCCGATCCGGACGTGAAGGTGAAGTACGCCGCCACCGCTGCCAGCATGAACAACGTGGCCAAGAACTACGTGGGCCAGCTGGAAGGCTTCAAGCGCATCGACGCCGCCGGCCAGAAGCAGGCCGAGGAAGCGGCGGTGCTGGCCTGGTTGAAGAAGCAGGGCGCCGCCGGCAAGCCGGCGCTGGCCGCGCACGCGCAGCTGGTCAAGCACCTCGACACCAGCAGAAGCACCCGCGAGCGCGACCTGTTCGTGGGCCAGTTCAACTCCACCTCGGCGGTGGGCGCTGCGCTGGCCCTGTACCGCCTGTCGATCGAGCGCGCCAAGCCCGATGCCGAGCGTGAGGCCGGCTACCAGGAGCGCGACCTGCCGACCCTCGAAGGCAACCTGCGCCAGATGGACCGCCGCTACGTTGCGGGCATGGACCAGCAGCTGCAGCAGTACTGGCTGAGCCAGTACGTGGCCCTGCCGCCGGCCCAGCGCAGCAACGAGGTGCTGAACCAGTGGCTGGCAGGCAGCGATGCCGCCGCTGTCGACGGGCTGGTCAGGAAACTGTCCGGCACGAAGCTGGGCAGCCTGGACGAGCGCCTGACCTGGTTCAAGGCCGACCGCGCCGCCTTCGAAGCCAGCACCGATCCGGTCATCCAGTACGCCGTGGCCAGCATGCCGGCCCTGCTGAAGCAGGAAGAGCAGAAGAAGACCCGCGAAGGCGAATCGCTGCTGGCCCGCCCGGCCTACCTGCAGGCGGTGGCCGACTACAAGAAGAGCAAGGGCGAATTCGTCTACCCGGACGCCAACCTGTCGCTGCGCATCACCTTCGGCAACGTCATGGGCTATGGCAAGGACGGGGTGAACTACACGCCGTTCACCACGCTGGAAGGCGTGGCGGCCAAGGAAACCGGCGAAGATCCGTTCGATTCGCCCAAGGCCCTGCTCGATGCGGTCAAGGCCAAGCGCTACGGCGGCCTTGAAGACAAGCGGATCGGCTCGGTGCCGGTCAATTTCCTCTCCAACCTGGACATCACCGGCGGCAACTCCGGTTCGCCGGTGCTGGATGCGCACGGCAAGCTGGTCGGCCTGGCCTTCGACGGCAACTGGGAATCGGTCAGTTCCAACTGGGTGTTCGACCCGGTGATGACCCGCATGATCGCGGTGGACAGCCGCTACATGCAGTGGATCATGCAGGAAGTGGCCCCGGCCCCGCAGCTGCTCAAGGAACTGAACCTCACGGGTAGGTAACGCAAGGGACGGCGCAGCCGGCCCTAACGTCGCTTGTCGACGGCCCGAAGGGTGCCCACCCCGGTGGGCATACCGTTGGTAATTACATCGGTTAAAAAACCCCGCGGCAATGCCGCGGGGTTTTTTTGTATCGCGCGCTGCTGCAGACGCGGCTGCCGGTGGGTCGAGCGCCGGGGCGCCATACCCTTTCCGGCGAATGTCCCCCGGCGTCGGCCTGCGGCCGACACCTCCTCCTTTACTTCGCCTCCAAGGGCATGGCGCCCCGGCGCTCGATCCACCGGCGTTGCCCCGTGACGCCCGCTTTTCCCTGCCAACCGCAAGCCGAGCCCCGTCGCGGCCGGTAGGTCCCTGGCAAAGTAAAGGAGGAGGGGGCGGCCGCAGGCCGACGCCGGGGGACATTTGCATAGGGGCCTGCCGGCCGCGGCGGGGCCCCCCACGCTCGCGATGACCTGTTCGAAGACCCTGCACCAAGCTTCCAGGCCACTCGAACAAGGGAAGCGCGCGCTGCAGCAGACGCGGCTGCCGGTGGATCGAGCGCCGGGGCGCCACACCCTTTCCGGCGAATGTCCCCCGGCGTCGGCCTGCGGCCGACACCTCCTCCTTTACTTCGCCTCCAAGGGCATGGCGCCCCGGCACTCGATCCACCGGCGTTGCCCCGTGACGCCCGCTTTTCCCTGCCAACCGCAAGCCGAGCCCCGTCGTGGCCGGTAGGTCCCTGGCAAAGTAAAGGAGGAGGGGGCGGCCGCAGGCCGCCGCCGGGGGACATTTGCACAGGGGCCTGCCGGCCGCGGCGGGGCCCCCCACGCTCGCGATGACCTGATCGAAGACCCTGCACCAAGCTCCAACCCACTCGAAATGAGAAGCTTCACCCGACAGGAGAAGAACCGTTTGTTCGGCAAGGTATGATGGCCATTCCCCCACGATCGTTCACATCACCTGAACGATTGCGACTGTTCTCCTCTCCCCCAAGGACCTCTAGTTCGCATGCGCATCCTGCTTGCCCGTCACGGCGAAACCCCCTGGAACGCCGAAGGCCGTTACCAGGGCCAGATCGATATCCCGTTGTCGCCGATCGGCGAAGCCCAGGCCCAGGCCTTGGGCGAACGCCTGAAGTCGGTCGACATCACCCGGGCTGTCGCCTCGCCGCTGTCGCGTGCCCAGCGCACCGCGCAGCTGGCCCTTGGTGCCGACCGCGCCGACATGCTGCTGACCGAACCGGACCTGCAGGAAATTGCCCACGGCGAGTGGGAAGGCCTGCTGGCCAGCGAAATCAACGAAAAGGATCCGTCGCGCCTGCAGGCCTGGCGCGAGGAACCGGACACCGTGCTCATGCCGGGCGGCGAATCGCTGCGCCTGGTGCTGGACCGCAGCTGGCGCGGCCTGGCTCGCGCCGCCGAAGGCCTGGGTGAGCACGACACCCTGCTGGTGGTCGCCCATGACGCGGTCAACCGGGTGATCCTGTGCCGGGTGCTGGGCCTGCCGCTGTCGCGGCTGTGGACCTTCCGCCAGGCCCCGACCACGCTGAACCTGCTCGAAGGCGCCGACCTGGACAGCCTGGAAGTGGTGCGGTTGAACGATTGCGCTCATCACACGCCGTTTTTTGGTGAAGCGAAGCATCGGGCGTTGTGAGTTTTTCTGGTTGCCGACTAACAGTCGGCACTACATTTGCCGATACCACGATTTATTGCCATGACCAGTACCCGCCCGCATTCCCTCGCCGAATGGCTCAGCTACATCGAGCGGCAGCATCCGGCCACCATCGACATGGGGCTGGATCGCGTCCGCGCGGTCGCCACCGCGATGGGGCTGGCCCAGCCCGCACCGCGCACCATCGTCGTCGGTGGCACCAACGGCAAAGGCTCCACCGTAGCGTTCATCGAGGCGATCGCGCGCGCGGCCGGCTGGAAGGTGGGCGCGTACACCTCGCCGCACCTGCTGCGCTACAACGAGCGCGTGCGCATCGACGGCGAGGACGCATCGGATGCGGCGCTGGTGGCCGCCTTCAACGCGATCGAAGATGCCCGCGGCAGCACCACCCTGACGTACTTCGAGTACGGCACGCTGGCCGCGCTGCAGCTGTTCGCGCAGGCCGGGCTCGACCTGGCCGTGCTGGAAGTCGGGCTGGGCGGACGCCTGGACGCGGTCAACATCGTCGATCCCGACGTGGCCGTCATCACCACCGTCGACATCGATCATGCCGACTGGCTGGGCAACGACCGTGAAGCCATCGGCGTCGAAAAGGCCGGCATCATCCGCGGCTGGAAGCCGGTGATCCTGGGCGAGACCGATCCGCCGTCGAGCGTGCTGGCGCGGGCTTACCTGGTCGGCGCCAACGCGATCCGCGGCGGCAGCGATTTCTTTGCCGAGGTCATCGATGCCCAGCACTGGCGCTGGCGCGACGTCGGCTTCCGTATCGACCTGCCGGTGCCGGCGCTGCGCGGCCCGATCCAGCTGCGCAACGCGGCGTCGGCGATCGCCGCGCTGCGCGCGCTGGACAAGCCGCTGCCGCGCGCGGCGATCGTGGAAGGCGTTGCCCAGGCGCGCATCCGCGGACGCCTGCAGGCGTTCGAGCGCGACGGCGTGGAGGTGCTGGTCGATGTCGGCCACAACCCGCAGGCCGCGCGCGAGCTGGCTACCGCATTGAAGGCGACGCCCACCGCCGGGCGCACCGTCGCCGTGTTCGCCGCGCTGCAGGACAAGGACGCTGCCGGGGTGGTCGAGGCGCTGGCCGAGCGGGTCGATGACTGGCACCTGGCCGGACTGGACGGCGCCCGCGCGCAGACCGCAGCGGCGCTGCGCTCGCGCCTGTCCGGCACCGCTGCAGCCGCTGCGTCCGCCCATGCAGATGTCGACACCGCGCTGCAGCAGGCGGTGGCTGCGGCGAACGCCGGCGACCGCGTACTGGTCTTTGGTTCCTTCCATACCGCCGCGCAGGCCTTGCTGTGGCTGGAAAACGCCCGCTGAGGCGGGCAGAACGCGACAACGTTCAGCCGTCTTCGACGCCGCACCCGCGCGCGCCCGTATAATCGCCGTGGCATTCCGCCGCGCCGCCTGCCTGCCTTCCGTGGATACTCCTCTGAAACAGCGTCTGATTGGTGCCATCGTCCTGGTGGCGTTGGCCGTGATTTTCCTGCCCATGCTGGTCAAGGGGCCTGCCCCCGACAGCGGTGTGGCCAATGTACCGATCAGCGCCCCGGACGCGCCGGCCGACGGCCAGTTCCAGACCCGCGAACTGCCGCTGGTGGCGCCCACGGGCGGTGCCACCGGGCTGCAGGGCGCGGCCAGCACCACCCAGCCGCTGCAGGACGCTGCGGCGCCCGCCGACGCGACCGCGCCCGCTGCCGATCCATCGCCGGCCGTTGCCGCCGGCAACTATGCGGTGAGCTTCGGCGCCTACGGCAGCCAGGCCGACGCCAATGCGGTCATCGCCTTCCTGAAGAAGGCGCAGCTGCCGGGCTTCAGCGAACCGGCCACGATCAACGGCCGCCAGGCCTGGCGCGTGCGCGTCGGGCCGTACGCCGATCGCGCCCAGGCCGAAGCGGCACGCCTGGAAGCGGTCAAGGTACGCAACGACGTCAAGGCCGAAGTGGTGACCCTGGACGCCCGCGCCGACAGCGCGGTGGCCAGCGCCGCCACGCCCGCGCCGACGCCCGCGCCGGCGGCCTCCGCTGCCTCCAGCGCCAGCGCGGCACCTGCCGCGGCCACGGTCCGCACCGAAACGCTGCCGCCCGAGCCGGTGGCGGCGGCCAAGCCGGCACCGAAGCCGGAAGCGCCCAAGCCCGAACCCAAGCCGGCCCCGGCCAAACCGGAGGCGACCGCTGCGGCCAAGCCTGCGGTGGCGCCGGCGGCGCCGGCCGCCAGCAGCGTCGGCTTCGCCGTGCAGCTGGGCGCCTTCGGCCAGGCCGCCGAAGCCAACGCCCTGCGCGACAAGGTCCGCGCCGCCGGGTTCAGCGCCTTCGTCGAGCAGGTACGCACCGACAAGGGCACGCTCAACCGCGTGCGCGTCGGCCCGGTCGCCAACCGTGCCGAGGCGGAGAACCTCAAGGCCCAGGTTGCGTCCAAGGTCGGCGTGGCCGGCATGGTCCGGCCGCATCCCTGATGCGGGCGCCGCGCCCGTGCCGGTGGGCCGGCGGGGCCCGTGACCGGAGCCGCGCAGCATGATCGATATCGTGCTGCTGGCGGTGATCGCGCTGTCGACCCTGCTCGGGGTGATGCGGGGCTTTGTCAGCATCGTGATCAGCACGCTGTCCTGGCTGCTGGGCGGTTGGGCCGCCCTGCTGTTCGGGGCCAGCGCGGCGGCCTGGTGGTCGGCCCCGGCCGCACCCGGCAGTGGTCACTATGTCGCCGGCTATCTCACGGTGTTCCTGCTGGTCATGGTCTCGGTCTGGGCGATCGGCCTGGTCGTGCGCCAGGCAGTGCGTTCGACCAGCCTGAGCGGCGCGGACCGCCTGCTCGGCGGCGGCCTCGGCGTCGCCCGCGGCGGCCTGATCGCGTGCGTGCTGCTGCTGCTGGCCTCCTATACACCGCTGACCCGTGAACCGGCCTGGCACAGCTCGCACCTGCGCGCCGCGCTCGACCCCGGGGTGGGTTGGATGCAGGCGAGGATGCCGCGCATGCCGGAACTGCCACAGCTGCCCGACTTGAAGGACATGCAGGGCCTGCAGGGCCTTCAGGCCCTGCCTGCAGCGTTGCCCGAGGTGAACACGGCGCAACTGCCGGTCGGGGAGTTGGGCAAGCCGGGCGCGACAAGCGATAATGGCGTCCTTGGCCAGTTGCTGGGTGGGCGCGGATGGCCGCGACCACTGGATGAAACCCCGCCGCAGGCGGTGGACCCCGCCGACGTGTGGGCCAACCAGGCACGACCAGGCTCCCCCCAGAACACCGATCCGGCGCGCGTGCGTGCGGACGACACCGTTCCGGCACGGAACGGTTCCCCCGGCCAGGTACGGCCACCTTCACAGTAGATGGGCCCAGCCCAGCGGAGATTCGCACCATGTGTGGCATCGTCGGTATTGTCGGCAACCAGAACGTCGCCGGGCAGTTGTATGACGGCCTGACCGTCCTCCAGCATCGCGGCCAGGACGCGGCGGGCATCGCCACCGCCGACGGCACCCGTCTGCGCGTGCAGAAGGCCAATGGCCTGGTCCGCGACGTGTTCGACGCCAAGACCATGTCCACCCTCGAAGGCCGCGTCGGCATCGCGCACGTGCGTTACCCGACCGCCGGTTCGGAAGGCATGGACGAAGCGCAGCCGTTCTATGTCAACTCGCCCTACGGCATCGCGCTGGCCCACAACGGCAACCTGATCAATACCGAAGCCCTGCGCCAGCAGGTGTTCGAACAGGACCGCCGCAACGTCAACACCGATTCGGACAGCGAAGTGCTGCTGAACGTGTTCGCCTTCGAACTGGACGCGCAGCGCCAGCTGACCCCGGAAGCGGCGATCCGCGCCGTGGCCGGCGTGCACCGTCGCTGCAAGGGCGGCTATGCGGTGATCAGCGTGGTGCTGGGCCTGGGCCTGGTCGCCTTCCGCGACCCGCACGGGATCCGCCCGCTGGTACTGGGCAAGCGCGCCCACGCCGAAGGCGATGAATACATCGTCGCCTCCGAATCCTCGGCGCTGGACGTGCTGGGCTTCCAGCGCGTGCGTGACGTGCGCCCCGGCGAAGCGCTGGTGATCACCGCGCGCGGCGAGCTGTTCTCCGAAGTCTGCGCCGAGCCGGCCGAGCACAGCCCGTGCATCTTCGAATACGTGTACTTCGCGCGTCCCGACTCGATGATCGACAACGTCTCGGTGCACAAGGCGCGCATGCGCATGGGCATCAAGCTGGGCGAGAAGATCCTGCGCCTGCGCCCGGACCACGACATCGACACCATCATCCCGATCCCGGATACCTCGCGCGACGCCGCGCTGGAAATCTCCAACGTGCTCGGGGTGAAGTACCGCGAAGGGTTCATCAAGAACCGCTACATCGGCCGCACCTTCATCATGCCGGGGCAGGGTGAGCGGGTGAAGTCGGTGCGCCGCAAGCTCAACCCGATCCACCTGGAGTTCCGCAACCGGGTGGTGCTGCTGGTCGACGATTCCATCGTGCGCGGCACCACCAGCCAGCAGATCGTGCAGATGGCGCGCGACGCCGGCGCGCGCAAGGTGTACCTGGCCAGCGCCGCGCCGCCGGTGCGCTACCCCAACATCTACGGCATCGACATGCCGGCGGCGGAGGAACTGGTCGCGCACAACCGCAGCGTGGAAGAAATCGAAGCGCACCTGGGCTGCGACTGGCTGATCTACCAGGACATCGAGGACATGGAAGCGGCGGTGCGCGAAGGCAACCCGGAGCTGAAGTCGTTCGATTCCTCGTGCTTCAACGGGGTCTACCCGACCGGAATCGAGCCGGGCTATTTCGAACGCATCCAACAGCTGCGTTCGGACGATGCCAAGCACAAGCGCCGCGCCTGAGGCCTGTCGGTGAGCACGTGCTTGCCGCAGGACGAAGCGGCTGGTGACCTGCTGCGCGCCGCGCAGCAGTGCATGGCCGAGGCGGATCCGCTGCGCAAGGTCGCGCTGACCCGGCATTACGCAGCGCAGTACCGGGCGGGGCAGTTGAAGGCGGACGCCGACGCGCCGCCGCCCGAGCCGATCCGCATGCCGGGTCGGCCACCCCGGTTGCAGCTGGTGCACCCGCGCGACGTTCCCCGGCGCGGGCTGGGCAACGCCGAAGGCCGCGCGGCGTTCATCCATGCCATCGCGCACATCGAACTCAACGCGATCGACCTGGCCTGGGACGCGGTATACCGCTTCCGCGGGCTGCCGGCGTCGTTCCATGCCGACTGGGTGGGCGTGGCCGATGACGAGTCGCGCCACTTCCTGCTGCTGCGCGAGCGGCTGCAGGCCTACGGTTTCGACTATGCCGACTTCGGCGCGCACAACGGGCTGTGGGAGATGTGCGAGAAAACCGCGCACGACGGCCTGTCGCGGATGGCGCTGGTGCCGCGCGTGCTGGAAGCGCGCGGACTGGACGTCACCCCGGGCATGATCACCAAGCTGCGCTCCTCCAACGACCACGCCACCGCCGACGTGCTGGAGATCATCCTGCGCGAAGAGGTGGCGCACGTTGCCGCCGGCACGCGCTGGTACCGCTGGTACTGCGCACGCGAAGGTGTCGAGCCGCGCACGCGTTTCATCGCGCTGCTGCGCGAATACGCCAGCGGTTACCTCAACGGTCCGTTCAACCTGGAAGCGCGGCTGCTGGCCGGGTTCGACCAGGACGAACTGGCCGACCTGCTCGAACAGGCAGGCCGGTAGCGCCACGCCCGGCGTGGCCGCGCTACACGTTGCGCAGCACCACGCGTTTCCCGTCGTCCGTCGGCCGGTTGATGTAGAACAACCCCGGCCCGGGCCGGTAGGGCAGCTCGCGCGTCGCATCGTCGGCGGCATACAGCAGCGCGGTATCCCCAAGTGCATCGAAGTTCCAATGCGCCGACTGCATCAGGTAACGCTGCCTCAGCAGGATTTCCTGCGCCGCCTCCAGTGCCTGCCCGCGCAGCAGTCGCGCGGCGATCAGCTGCAGCTCGCTCGGCAACGCCAACGCCGGATCGCTGTCCGCCGCACGTGTCCACGACACCCCCGCCGCCGTGGCGCGTTGCTGCATCAGCCGCAGCGCGACCAGCTGGTAGCGCCAGTCGATCTCGCGCCGCAGCACCACGGCCGCGTGCGCGAACAGCACCCACTGCGGCAACACGCTGTCGCTGCCGGCTACGCGCATCTGCTGCCAGCGATGCCAGACGTCGACCCAGACGCTGTCCTCGTCCAGCCCGAGCGCGGCCTGCCAGCGCCGGCAGTCGGCCTGCGCCCGTGCGTACGCCTGGCTGGCGCGCAACACGGCCAGCGGCGGGGGCGCGGTGTCGGCCACGCCATGGTTGCGCAGCCGCTGCCCGTGCGGACGGGTCAGCAGCTTCGGACCTTCGATGCGCTGGTCGTAGCCGCCGCCGATGTTGGCGTGCACGCCGGGCAGGGCGATCTCTTCATGCTCGGGTGCCACGCTGGTGAGTGCGAAGTGGTGCCGGTGCTCGTCGCGGGCCACCAGCTGCACGACCTTGTCGGCGCAGTCGGGCGCCAGGCCCACACGCGGCAGCGCCTCGCGTTGCCGCGCATCGATCGCGACCACCGTATCGAACAGACCGACGAAACGCACCGGGCGATCCACCGCGCCGGCGGCGGGCTGCCAGCCGGTGCGCCGCAGCTGCTCAAGCAGCCACGCAGGGCCGTCGGTGGCGTTGAGGCGGTTGACCGCATCGCGCGCCGACGCGGCACCGCGCGAGAAACCGAACAGGTCCAGCCGCACGCTGCCCAGCGCGTGCGCCGGCACGGTTCGTGCCAGTGCCCGCAGGGCCTCGGGCAGGCGTATGTCCAAGGCCTGCCGGACTTTGGCCGTGACCCCACTGGGCCCGATCCCGAACGCCAGCCCCATCAGGTCGTCTTCCTTGCCGGTACGCGTGCCGGCGCCCTCGATGTAGATCGCCAGCGACAGCGGGCCCGGCCGGATTGGCGTGGTGCGGCGGTGGTCGGGGTACAGCGCGTGCAGCCGGGCGATGTTGGTCAGCCCGTTGCTGAAACTGCTGGTCAGCCGACTCTGGTACGGCGAGGCATCGTCGGCCAGGACGGCGGACGCGGGCGGTCGCGCTGCCGGCGTGGTGCTGCCGGCAGGGGGCGAGGCGCGCCGCAGGTTGTCGGCATTGTTGCGGGTGCCATCGAAGAACAGGCCGATCTGCAGCGCGACCGGCATGAGCGTGATCGGATCGGGCTGCCCAGCCATGGCCTCGCTTTCCCCTGTCGATGCGGGTCAAGGTAGCGCGAAAACGACACGGGTGCGACGTAACTGAACCGCTTCGGTTGACGGTCACAGTTCCGACATCTCATCCAGAGCCTCTATTGAATTCACGCGGGCAGTTGGCGCCAGATGGTCCAGCCTGCTGACAGGGGCGGCAGCGCGAACACGTTCACTCTGAATCTCACTCATAGCGAGGCGACATGATGTCCAGTCCGATGAGCAAGACCGCAGTTGCGATCACGTTGTCCCTGATGGCGATCGGCACGGCGACGGCCGCGCCCCTGTTTGAACCGGTGACAGTGCTGAGCCGCGCCAGCGCGGCCAGCGAACCGGCCGCGCAGGCCGTGCTGGCCGCCCCGTCGAGCGCTGCCGTGCAGGAGGTCCGGGTCGATGCCGGCACCGTGGCAGCCGGCCAGCGCCAGCTCGAGTTCGAACTGCTCGGTGCGCCGGTGAAGGCGCTGCAGCAGCGTGTGGAAAGCCTGCCCGATGGCGGCAGCATCTGGTATGGCAGCGTGCAGGAGGCGGGCTCGCGGTTGACCCGCGCAACGGGCAACGATCCGGGCAATTCGGTGATCCTGGTCCAGTCCGGCAACACCGTCACCGGTTCCATCCGGCGCAATGGCACGCTGTACCGGTTGCGTCCGCTCAGCGACGGTCGCCATGTACTGGTGCAGGTGGACGAGTCGCGCATGCCGGCCGACCACCCGGCCGACTACAACACGCTGCCGCGGATCGACATTCCGGTCAGCGAGCGGGTCGGCATCGCGCAGGCCTCGTCCGGGTCGCCGGCGACCATCCGGGTGCTGGTGGCCGCCACCAACGCGGCGGTGAACGCCTATGGCGGCAACATGCAGTCGCTGGTGCAGCTGGCGGTGGCCGAGTCCAACCAGGGTTACGTCAACAGCAACGTGGGACTCACCCTGCAGCTGGCCGGCTACCAGGCGGTGTCGTATACCGAGTCGGGCAATTTCAGCACCGACCTGGCGCGTTTCCGCTCCACCAGTGACGGCTACATGGATGCGATCCATACCACCCGCAACAGCACGGCCGCCGATGTCGCGGTACTGCTGATCAACAACAGCAGCTATTGCGGGCTGGCATCGGGAATCGGTTCATCGGCGTCCACCGCGTTCGCAGCGGTGTACTGGGACTGCGCCACCGGCTACTACTCGTTCGCGCATGAGATCGGCCACCTGCAGAGCGCACGCCATGACATCGCCACCGACCCGAGCACGTCGCCGTATGCGTACGGCCATGGGTATCGCTACCAGCCGACCACCGGCGCGCGCTGGCGCACGATCATGGCCTACGACTGCACGCAGGGCTGCCCGCGCCTGAACTTCTGGTCCAACCCCAACATCAGCTACAACGGGGTCCCGATGGGCATCGCGTCCAGCGCCGACAACCAGCGCGTGCTGGTCAACACCAAGGCCACCATCGCCGCGTTCCGCTGATGGTTTCCGGAGCACACGACCAACGGGTCGTGTGCTACCGGGTAGGTATCGACCGTTGGTCGATACGCTCCTACGCCAGCGAATCCAGCGTCCAGCCCTGCGCGGTGACCCGCAGCACCGAGCCCTGTTCGTACCAGTCGCCCAGCACGATGCGCGTGCAGGTGCGACCACCGGCCTGCACGCTGTGGATCGCCGGCCGGTGGGTGTGGCCGTGGATCAGGGTGTCCACGCCGTAGCGCACGAAGGTGGCGCTGACTTCATCCGGGGCCACGTCGGTCACGGTCTCGAAGGTGGCGCGGTCGCCCTGCTTCATGTCCGACTGGCGCGCCTGGCTGGCATCGCGCGCCTTCTGCGCGAAGGCGATGCGCGCGGCCAGCGGTTGCGCCAGGAACTGGGCCTGGAACACCGGATCGCGGGTCTGCGCGCGGAACTGCTGGTAGGCCACGTCATCGGTGCACAACAGGTCACCGTGCTGCAGCAGGACCGGCTGGCCGTACAGGTCGATCACGCTGGGGTCGGGCAGGATCCGGAAGCCGGCGCGGCGCGCGTAGTCCTCGCCGACCAGGAAGTCGCGATTGCCGCGGATGAAATACACCGGAACCCCGGCGGCGGCCACGGCCTTGAGCGCATCGGCCACCGCATCGGCGGCCGGGGAGGGGGTGTCATCGCCGATCCAGGCCTCGAACAGGTCGCCCAGGATGTACAGGGCATCGGCCTGCATCGCCTCGCGGCGCAGGAAGTCCAGGAACAGCGCGGTGATGGCCGGACGGCTCGGGTCCAGGTGCAGATCGGAGATGAACAGCGTAGTCATGCCGCCATTGTATTAGGTTGTCCCGGCACCGCGCAGACGCGCACGGCGTGTCCCACGAGGCGGCCGATCACCCCGCACCGGGCGACCCCCAGATCGGGCGACCCCAGATCGGGCGACCAAGGATCGTAGTGACACGCCATGCGTGTCAAAGCCATGACCCTGCGCACGTACACACGCCATGCGTGTCAAAGCCATGACCCTGCGCACGTACACACGCCATGCGTGTCCCACGGGGACCCGGAGAAATCCCTCACACCGACAAAGGCAGCCAACTCAGGCTGGCACCGGCCAACGCCGTGGCAATCGCCGTCGCCGCCAGCACGTCGCTGGGGTAATGCAGCCCCAGCACCACCCGCGACACCCCCACCGCGGCCGTGAACGGCACCAGTACCGGGGCCAGCCAGGGGTAATAGGCCAGCGCCACGATCGTGAACGACACCGCGTGCAGCGTGTGCCCGGACCGGAAACTGAATTCATCCAGCGGCGCCACCCACGCGCGGATGCGCAGGTCGGCCGCGTACGGGCGCGGGCGTCGCGTCCAGCGCTTCAGGCCCTTGTACAGCAGCAGCGCCATCAGCCCGGTGGCGGCCATGTGCAGTGACGCGCGCAGCCCATCGAACCCATCCAGCAGCACCAGTGCGCCCATCAGCGCATACCAGAACACGCCATCGCCGAGCCGGCTGACCACGGCAAACCCGCGGCGGATGCGGCGGTGCCGGCAGCAGTGGTTGGCGCGACGGCACCAGCGGGTTTCACGCCCGCGCAGGGCCTCAAGCGGCGTTGTGCGCATGCGGCCTCCGGGCCTTGGCCAGTTCGGCGAGCAGGGCGTCGAATTCCGCCACCACCTGCTGCGGGTGCAGCCGCTTCATCGCCGTGGCCGCGTTGCGGCCCAGCCGTTCGCGTTCGGCATCATTGCCCGCGAGCCGCACCGCCGCCTCGACGAAGCTGCCGTCATCGTCCACGGCCTCCCCGTTTTCACCGCTGCGCAGGTGTTCGCGCGCCGCGCCGTAGTCGAAGGCGACCGTGGTCACGCCGCTTGCCATCGCTTCAAGGGTGACATTGCCGAAGGTCTCGCTGCGGCTGGGGAACAGGAACAGGTCGCCGCTGGCGAAGTGCCGGGCCAGCGCGTCGCCGCGCTGCACGCCGCAAAAAATGAAGTCCGGGTTCTCATGCGCCAGCTTCTCGCGTGCCGGGCCATCGCCCACCCACACGAAGCGTGCCTTCGGGCGCACCTGCTGCAGGCGGCGGAAGGCCTTCACCGCCAGCGCCAGGTTCTTTTCCGCTGCGATGCGGCCCACGTAAATCGCGGCAAACCCGGTCCCGTCGATACCCCATTCCTCGCGCAGCGCAGGATCGCGCCGCTCCGGCTCGAACTGGCTGCTGTCCACCGCGCGCGCCAGCAGGCGCACCCGGTCGAAGCCCTGCGCGGTGAGGAACTGCTGCAGTTCCCGGGTCGGCACCAGGGTCGCGTCGGCCTGGTTGTGGAAGCGCCGCATCCAGCGCAGCGCGGCGGCCTGCAGCCAGGCCACGCCGTAGTCGGGCAGATACTCGTCGAAGCGGGTATGGAAGCCGGTCGCCACCGGGATGCCGAGGCGCCGTGCAGTACGCAGCGCGGACCAGCCCAGCGGGCCTTCGGTGGCGATGTAGACGGCATCCGGGCGCTGCTGCTGCCATTGCCGGGCCAGCCGCTTGGGCGCGGGCAGGCCGAAGCGCAGGCCGGGGTAGCGGGGCAGCCCGGCGCCCTGCACCAGCAGCGCACCGGCTGCTTCGGCTTCCTCGCCCTGGCGCGGACGCACCAGGTCCACCTCATGCCCGGCGGCGCGCAGTCCCTGCTCCAGCCCCTGCACGGTCAGGGCAACGCCGTTGACTTCGGGGGGATACGTTTCAGTGACGATGGCATAGCGCATGGCGGGCCTCCGGTTTCGGCCATGCTCGTGGGTGGCGATGTAGACGCCATGACGCGCGCATGACCACCGCATGACGGCGCCCGGGCACAAAAAAACCACGGCCCCGAAGGGCCGTGGTCGTCAGGCATCAACCGTGCAGGTCGATCAGAAACGCTGCTGGTACTTCATGTAGATGAAGCGGCCGATGTCGTAGCCGCCGTAGTACGAGAAGGCCGAGTTCGGCTTGCTGTACATGATCGGGCCGAGGCGGTCGAAGACGTTGTTGGCGCCGACCGACACGGTGCCGTCCCACGGCAGGTTGTAGCGGAACTGCAGGTCGTGGAAGGTGACCGAACCACGCTCGTTGTAGTTGCGCGAACCCTTGTACCAGGGAGCGTACTGGTTCGGATCCGAGCACTCTTCCGGGTACAGCGCGATGTTGGCGCACTGTTCCTTCACGCCCGAGTAGTAGCGCGCGGTCCAGCTCATGCCGAAGTTCTCCAGGTCCCAGCCCAGCACCAGGTTGGAACGGACGCGGAAGCCGCTGCCGATGCCATTGGTGGTGGTCGGCACGACGCTGGCGTCGTTGGTCGACCGGTAGATGTTGCTCGACACGTAGGTGGTGGCCGAGTTCAGCACGAACTTGCCGAAGTCGGTATCCAGGCGATAGCTCAGGTCCAGGTCGTAACCTTCGGTTTCCAGGAAACCGGCGTTGCGGTTGCCGAACTTCAGGTTGGTCACGATGCCGGTGACCGGGTCGCGATCGAAGCGGCTGCAACGTGCATCGATGCCCTGCTCATAGCAGTCGATCAGGATCTGGCTCGGCGTATCGGCAATGATGGTGTTGTCGATGCGGATCTTCCACCAGTCCAGCGAGGCGTTGAAGTTCTGGATGAAGCCGGGGCTCCAGACCAGGCCCAGCGTCTTGCTCTTCGAGGTTTCCGGGGTCAGCAGCGGATTGGAGCCGGAGGTGAACGGCACCGGGGTGGCGTCGGTGGCCACGGTCACCGGCGTACCGCCCTGGCGCAGCTGGCGGAAGGTTGCGGCGTTGGCGATGTCACGCGAGCAGCGTGCACGCACTTCGGCGCTGGTGCGCGAGGAACCGAACACGGTGTCGCACGGATCGCTGAACTGCGCGAAGGTTTCCGAACCGCCACCGAACAGGTCGTTGATGGTCGGCGAACGGAAGCCCTCGGCCCAGGTGCCACGGACCATCAGCGAATCGATCGGCTTCCACTTGAAGCCGAACTTGCTGTTGAGCGTGTTGCCGAAGGTGTCGTAATCCGAGAAGCGGGTAGCACCGTTGAAGGTCAGTTCCCGGGCGCCCGGCAGGTCGGCCAGCACCGGCACGTTCAGCTCCAGGTACGCCTCGTTGACGGTGTAGTCGCCACCGGTCGGGCCAGCGGCCAGATTGGTGGTGGCACCGGTCTGCGCCAGCGCATCGGGGGTGTACTTGCCTTCTTCCTTGCGGCTTTCAACGCCGAAGGCGAAGCCCAGGTCGCCGGCCGGCAGGGTCACGATCGAGCCGGCGATGTTGGCGAAGAAGTTCTTCGACGTGGTGCGGCCCTTGGTGACTTCTTCCGGGAACAGCCACGCCTGCAGCGCGTCATTGCCATACAGGCCGTTCGGCGCGGTCACGCCGTAGGCGACCAGCGGGTTCCACGGCTTGCACACGTCCAGCGAGATCGGCGCGGCAGCGGTACCGCACTGCACCTGGCCCGACGCGTTGAGGAACGACGGGCCCACGCCGCCGGCGACGCGCGCCTTGTGCAGGTTGCCGGTGGCCACCGACTCCAGCTCGTTGCGGTTGTACTGGTAACCGGCTTCCCAGTCGAAGTAGCGCTCGCCGATGTCGAACGAACCGTCGAACGAGGCCACCGCGCGGTAGGTCTTCAGGTTGCTGGTGGTGACGCGCGGGATTTCCCAGGTACGACGGTTCCAGGCGACGGCGGTCGGAGTGGCATAGCCGTGCTGGCGGCCGAACGGGTTGAAGTAGCTGTCGATCGACATCGAACCGACGCCGGCAGTGCTGGACTGCAGCGGGTAGCCGGCGATCTGGCGGGTCGACTCGCGCTCGTTGTAGCCCAGCTCGGTGCGGAAGTTGATGCTGTCGGTGATCGCGAAGCGGCCATCGAAGTACACCGAGTCGCGCTTGAGCGGATACATCACGTGCATCTGGTCGTTGGCGTTGCTCACATCACCGGTGAACGGCGTGGTGTCGGTGCGGTGGTAGTTGCCCGGCAGGGTCGGGTCCGAACCACGGTTGAGCGAGTAGCCGCAGCCGGCGGTGGCCGTGCAGCCCGGGCCGCGCAGGCCGGTGATCTGGCCGTACTGGCTGAGGGTGGTCCAGTTGCTGGAATCGAGCGGATGGCGGTCGGTCATGCCGTACTGGCTGAAGCCGCGGTCGCGGGCCCACACGCCCTTCTCTTCGGCATGCTCGGCCGACAGGGTCAGCGAGATGCGGTCGTTGCTCCAGCCGGTCACCACGTCGAAGCGGTCGCGGGCGCCGTCTCCCTCGCTGTACTGGCCGTGGTAGACGTTCACAGTGGTACCGGTGACGTTGCCGCGGGTGATGATGTTGACCACGCCGGCCATCGCGTCCGAACCGTAGATCGCCGAGGCGCCGTCCTTCAGCACTTCGATGCGCTCGACCGCCGACACCGGCAGGGTGGACACGTCCTGGTAGCCGGAGGTGCTGATGCCCAGGCGCTTGCCATTGACCAGCACCAGCGTGCGCTGGGTGCCCAGGTTGCGCATGTCGATGTAGGTGCCGCCGGCATTCTCACCGGCGGTCAGCGCATTGGCGCGGCTGATCGTCGGGCTGCCCATGGCGGTCACGTTCTGCAGGATGTCGGCCACCGAGCTGAAGCCCTGGCGCTCGATATCGGTGCGGCTGATCGCAAACACCGGCTGCGCGGTTTCCACGTCCACCGTACGGATGCGCGAACCGGTGATCTCGATGCGATCAAGGTTGGTGGGGTTCGGCGCGTCCTGTGCCATGGCCGGTGCGGCCACCAGGCCAGCGGTACCGGCGACCAGGGCAAAGCGGATCGCCTGCCCCAGTACGTTGATGCGTGAAGTCATTGGCTCTCTCTCTGTGGTTCAGAACTGAATCAAAAGAGGTCGGCGGGGTCCCAAGTCCCCGCGTCCCCCGAAAACCGCTCCAAATGGGGCGGTGACTCGATCTTAGTCCCAGTCGTTAAGCCTATGTAAAGTCTTTTGCCAAAAAAAATTCACGCACCCGTAACCATCGGGACGTTTTTTGAGAGGAATCAATGAATTGTGACGTAACGCACACGTCAGGCTCTGTGTCCTGACGTGTCGAAATGTATCCGGATGCTGCGGCGCAGCATGTCCTTCTGCGCAGCGTCTCCCCGGACGACCCCGCGCGGCCCTGGTCGGCGGTGCGGCTCAGGCCACGAAGGGGCGGAACTGGATGCCCAACCCGGCCAGGCCGTCGGTCTCGCCGATCAGGTCGGCGCGCAGCAGGGGACGTGCGTCGATATAGGCCTGCGGCAGGATCAGTGACAGCCTGCTGTCATCCGCATTCAGTTCCAGCGCGGGAACCGGGCTCTCTTCATGGGCGCGGTTGAGCAGCACCGCGAGGCGGAGCAGGGCGGTCAGGCGCCGTGCCGGCTGCAGCAGGCGTTCGGGCAGTGCCTCGAACGCCGACTTGGAGACGTTGCGGCGGTGGCTGCGTACCAGCGCCGCCAGCAGCTGCTGCTCCTGCCGCGAGAAGCCGGCGATGTCGGAGTTTTCCAGCACGTAGCTGCCGTGCACGTGGTAGCCGCTGTGCGCGATCATCAGGCCCAGCTCGTGCAGGCGCGCGGCCCAGCCGAGCATGCGCGCGTCGTCCGCATCCAGTGACCAGCTATTCTCGACCTGGGCGAACAGGTCCAGCGCGGTGCGCTGCACCCGCCCGGCCTGGACCGTGTCGATGCCGTAGCGCAGGGTCAGTGCATCGACCGACTCGTCGCGCAGGTCGTTTTCGCTGGCGCGGCCAAGGATGTCGTAGAGGATGCCTTCGCGCATCGCCGCCTTGCTGACCAGCAGCTTCTGCAGTCCCAGCGCCTGGAAGGCGGCTTCCAGCACCAGGATGCCGCCGGCGATGATCGGGCGGCGGTCGGGCGAGAGCCCGGGCAGGTCGATGTCTTCGATCCGCTTGGCCTTGAGCAGCTCGTCGCGCAGCTGCGGCAGGGCCTCGGCGGTGATCGCGCCCTTGCTCAGTTTCATGCTGGCGCAGATCTCGCTGATCGCTTTGTGCGTGCCGGACGATCCCAGCGCTTCGTCCCAGCCCAGCGCGCGGTACTTGGTCGCGAACTGCTGGAATTCGGCGCCGATCTCGGTCAGCGCGTCCTTCCAGCGCTTCCGGCTCAGCTTGCCGCCGGGGAAGAAGCGGCGCGTGCTGGCGATGCAGCCGGCCTGCAGGCTTTCGCGCTCCAGGGTCTGCATGCCCTGGCCGATGATGAATTCGGTGGAGCCGCCGCCGATGTCGATCACCAGCCGGCGCTGGTCCGGCTTGGGCGGCTGCGAGTGGGCCACGCCCAGGTAGATCAGGCGGGCCTCTTCGCGCCCGCTGACCACTTCGATTGCGTGCCCCAACGCGGTTTCGGCCGGCATAAGGAAGCTCTGCGGCGAACGCAGCTGGCGCACGGTGTTGGTGGCCAGCGCGCGCACGCGCACGGACGGAATGCCGCGGATGCGCTGGCCGAAACGGGCGAGGCATTCGAGCGCGCGCTGGCGCGCCTCGGCCGACAGGCCGCCCTTGCCATCCAGGCCGTCGGCCATGCGCACGGTCTCGCGCAGGCGGTCGACCACGCGCAGCTGGCCGAGCGTGTAGCGCGCGATCACCATGTGGAAACTATTGGAGCCCAGGTCGATGGCGGCGAGCAGGTCGCCATCCTGCAGGGCGGGCGGAGTGGTGGAGGTATGCGGCATGGGCGAATGGTAGCCGATGGCCGGGTCGCGGCGTCACCGCGCCGCCTTCACATGATGCGATCGGAGGCCGCACAGAGGGAATCCCGACCAACGGTCGGGATCTACCGATGGCGTTGATGCAGGGCCTTACAGGCCCTGCATCAACGCCATCTGTGCCGAATGCGGGGGCTGGTCGTGGCCGGGCGTGCATTTGCGGTACTCGCCATCGGCGTGCAGTTCCCAGGCGTTGAGGTTGTCGTCCAGGTAGTTCTGCAGCACGTCCCGGTAGACCTTGCGGGCCAGTTCCGGGTCCAGGATCGGGAAGCAGGTCTCCACCCGGCGCAGCAGGTTGCGCTCCAGCCAGTCGGCGCTGGCGCAGTAGAGCTCGGACGCACCATCGTTGCCGAACCAGTACACCCGGCTGTGTTCCAGGAAGCGGCCGACGATCGAGCGCACCCGGATGTTCTCCGAGATCCCGGGCACGCCCGGGCGCAGCGTGCAGGCGCCACGCACGATCAGGTCGATCTGCACGCCCGCCCGGGAGGCCGCATACAACGCACGCACCACCTGCGGCTCGTTGAGGGCGTTCATCTTGGCGATGATGCGCCCCGGGCGGCCGCTTTCGGCCAGGTGCATCTCGCGTTCGATCCGCTGCAGCAGCCCGTCATGCAGGGTGAACGGCGATTGCAGCAGGCGCTTGAGGCGGGTTCGCGGGGCAAGGCCGGACAGCTGCTGGAACAGCAGGTGCACGTCGTTGCCGATATCCGCATCGGCGGTGATCAGGCTCAGGTCGGTGTACGCGCGGGCGGTACCGCTGTGGTAGTTGCCGGTGCCAAGGTGCACGTAACGCCGCAGCTTGCGGCCTTCGCGGCGCACGATCAGCAGCATCTTGGCGTGGGTCTTGTAGCCCACCACGCCATACACCACCTGCACGCCGGCCTCCTGCAGGCGGTCTGCCAGGCCAAGGTTCGCTTCTTCGTCGAAGCGCGCGCGCAGTTCCACCACCACGGTGACGTCCTTGCCGTTGCGCGCGGCCTGGATCAGCGCGTCGACAATCTGCGAATCCTTGCCGGTGCGGTACAGGGTCTGCTTGATCGCCAGCACGTTGGGATCCACCGCGGCCTGCTTGATCAGGTCGAGCACCGCGGTGAACGCGTCGAAAGGATGGTGCAGCAGGACATCCTTGCGCCGGACCACCTCGAAGATGCCGTCGCTGTCGCGCAGCGTGCGCGGGCTCATCGGCGGATACTTCAGCTCCGGTCGCGACAGCAGGTCGTACAGCTGGATCACGCGATTGAGGTTGACCGGCCCGTCGATGCGGTACACCGCGTTCTCGGTCAGCCCGAAGTTCTGCAGCAGGGTGCGGGTGATGTCGGCCGGGCAGTCGTGCGCGATCTCCAGGCGTACCGCGGGCCGGTAGCCGCGGTCGACCAGTTCATCGCGCAGGGCCAGGGCCAGGTTCTCCACTTCCTCCTCGTCCACCACCAGTTCGGAATTGCGGGTGACGCGGAACTGGTAGGCACCCTGGACTTCCATGCCCGGGAACATCTCGCCGACGAAGGTGGACAGCACCGAGGACAGGAACACGAAGGTCTGCACGCCGCCCAGCGACTCGGGCAGCTGGATGATGCGGGGCAGCGAGCGCGGCGCGCGCACGATCGCAAGATGGCCGGCACGGCCGAACGCATCGGTGCCCTTGAGCACCACCACGATGTTCAGCGACTTGTTGAGGATCTTGGGGAACGGGTGCGACGGATCCAGGCCCAGCGGCGACAGCACCGGCATGATCTCGTTGCGGAAGTACGCGCGCAGCCAGCGCTTCTGGCGGTGGTTCCAGGAATGCCTGCCGAGCACGTCGATCCCGGCCTCGTGCAGCGCCGGGCGCAGGGTTTCGTTCCAGCAGCGGTACTGCTGGTCCACCAGTTCGGCGGCACGGTCATGGATGGCGTTGAGGATGGCCTGCGGCGCCATGCCGTCCGGCGCCGGCGGCAGGCCGAACTCCTGCGCGTGGCGCACCGCGGCGGCGCGGATCTCGAAGAACTCGTCCAGGTTGGTGCAGGAAATGCACATGAAGCGCAGCCGTTCCAGCACCGGCACCTGCGGATCCATGGCCTGGGCCAGCACCCGGAAGTTGAAATCCAGCTGCGACAGCTCGCGGTTGATGTACAGCGCAGGGTCGCGCAGCGGGTCGGTGTCCGCCGGCACGGCGATGGGAACAAGGGTGCTCATGCGGAAGAATCTTCTGCTGAAGGAAGGAGGGCCGTGTCGGTGCGCACGCGCACGTGGTCGGCATCGAAATGGCACGAGAACACGCTGCCCTTGCCGACCTCGCTCTGGATCTCCAGGCGCGCGTGGTGCAGGCCCAGGATGTGCTTGACGATCGACAGCCCCAGCCCGGTGCCGCCGCTTTCGCGCGAACGGCTGCTGGAGACGCGGTAGAAACGTTCGGTCAGGCGCGGCAGGTGGGTGGCGGGAATGCCGTAGCCGGTGTCGCGCACCGCCAGCACCACGCCCTGGCCCTCGCGCGCCAGCTCCACCTCGATCCGGCCACCGGCGGGGGTGTAGCGCACCGCGTTGGTGACCAGGTTGGAGAAGGCGCTGTGCAGTTCCTTGTTGGAGCCCAGCAGGTCGACGCCGGCGTTGTCCATTACGCTGATCTGGTGGCGGCCCTGGCTGTGCGCTTCGGCTTCGCGGCGCAGCGTGGCCAGCATCGGCGCCATCGCCACGGTTTCTTCTTCGGTGTGTTCCTGCGATTCCAGCCGCGACAGGGTCAGCAGGTCTTCGACCAGCTGCGCCATGCGCTGCGACTGCCTGCGCATTTCCTCCAGCATCGGGCCGGTGCCGGGGAAGTCCTCCGGTTCCATCATGTCCAGGTAGCCGTGTACCACGGTCAGCGGCGTGCGCAGCTCGTGCGAGACATTGGCCACGAAGTCGCGGCGTACCTGCTCCAGCCGCAGCAGCTTGCTGACGTCGCGGGCGATCAGCAGCCAGTAGTCGGGCGAGTAGGGGATCAGGCGCAGGTTCAGGCGGATCGCCGGGTCGACCGGCGAGGGCACGTCGAGGATCGGTTCGGCATTGCGGCCGCCGGCCAGCCAGTGCGCCAGCGGCATCGGTTGCAGGCGTTCGACCAGCGCCTCGCCCAGGTCACCGGGATGGTGCAGGCCGAGCAGCGTGGTGGCCGATTCATTGAACCACTGCACGCGCTGGCTGTTGCGGTCCACCACCACCACCGCATCGGGCAGCGCCGCGGCAGCGGCGCGGTAGCTGCGCAGCATGTCCAGCAGGCGCCGTTTGCGCGTGCGCATTTCCAGCTGGTTGCGGTACAGCAGGCGGTCCAGCTCGTTCCAGACCCCATCGCCGGCGCGCATGTCCCAGCGCTGGCGGGCGGTCAGCCGGCGCAGCACCTTGCGCAGGCGCCAGTAGTGCCAGGCCAGCGCGGCAATCGACGCCAGCGCGATGCACATCCACACATGGCCGCTGGCGAGTCCCACCCCCACGGCGGCGAGCAGCAGCACAGCCAGGGCGGCGAGCGTTTTCAACCAGGCAGAACGGATGTGGCGCGGCATTGCACTCTCTATAAATTAGCGTAGAGCGGGGCTCTGCCCCGCTGTCCGGGGCTCTGCCCCGCTGACTTACATGGACGTCGAGAAACGATACCCCGCGCCGCGCACGGTCTGCACCATGTCCTGCGCGCCGAACGGTTCCAGCGTCTTGCGCAGGCGGCGGATGTGCACGTCGATGGTGCGCTCTTCCACGTACACGCTGCCGCCCCACACGTGATCCAGCAGCTGGGCGCGGGTGTAGACGCGCTCGGGGTGGGTCATGAAGAAGTGCAGCAGGCGGTATTCGGTCGGGCCGATCGGCACCGGCTGGTCGCCGGCGAACACGCGGTGCGCCGCGCCGTCGATGCGGATGCTGCCCACGGCCACGCTGCCGTCTTCGTCATCGTCGCGCGCCCGGCGCATCACCGCGCGGATCCGCGCCAGCAGCTCGCGCGCCGAGAACGGCTTGACCACGTAATCGTCAACGCCTGCTTCCAGGCCGCCGACCCGGTCGTTTTCTTCGCCGCGGGCGGTCAGCATGATGATCGGCACCTCGCGGGTAAGCGCCTCCTTGCGCCAGCGCCGGGCCAGGTCCAGGCCGCTGGTGCCCGGCAGCATCCAGTCGAGCAGGATCAGGTCCGGGACGCGGTCGGCGATGGCGGTCTGCGCCTCGCGGGCGTCACCGGCGTGGATGGGGTCGTAGTCGCCCTTGCGCAGGGCGAAGGCGACCATTTCGCGGATCGCGGGTTCGTCATCGACGATCAGGATGCGTTTCTGCACGTGGCTACCGTAAGGCTCATCAGACCGGGAATGATCCCAGTAGACTACGGTTTCATGACATGTTTGTGACTATGCCGCCACTGGCTTCATCGCGGTGTCGCCCTCATGTCATCTTCACGCACTCGCAGCTCCGGCCAACGGCCGGGGCTACCCGAGAGCGGTCAGGCAATCCCGCAAGCGTTGAAATCCCTCCGGTAGCGCCGGCCGTTGGCCGGCCCACGCACTGCCGGGCCGCACCCACCCTTACCGCCGCTCCAGCTCCGGATCATCAATGCCCTGCCGTCGCATCTCCAGCACCAGCGGGGTGATGGTCTCGATCCGGGCATCGACCCGCGCACGGCCCACATAGTCCAGCGCCGGCTGCTTCTTCAGCGCCTGCAGCTGGATCAGCGCCTGCTCCGGCCGGCCGTTCAGGAACGCCGCTTCGGCATACGCCTCGCTGGCCCTGACGGTGTCCCCGGCCAGCTCGCTGGCACGGGCAAAGCGCTGCTGGAACACCGGGTCGTTGCCGCTCTGGGCCATCAACGGCCGCAGCATGGCCTGGGCACGCTGACCGGCTTCGCGACCGCCCTGCTCGTTGAGGATTTCCGCGTAGGTCAGCGCCACCGGGCGGCTGCCCGGGTGCTGGCGCAGCAGGGTGTCGAAGCGGGCGTTGGCCTCGGCCCGCTGGCCGGAGCGCGATTCGGCCTCGCCCAGTGCCAGCGCCACCCACAGGTTGTCCGGATGGTCCTGCAGCAGCGCGGCCAGGTCACGCCGCGCCTCGGCCGCGCCGCTGTTGCGCAGCCGCGCCAATGCCAGGCCATAGCGCTGCGGGTCGGTCAGGCCGTTCTTCTGCGCGCGCTGCAGGTTCTGGTATTCGGTGGCCAGCTCGCCGGGGGTGTCGGCGCTGAGCACCCGCAGGCGCTCGCGGGCCCAGTCGAACTGGCCCGTGGCCCCGCGGCTGAGCGCGTTGACCGAGATCTGCATCGAGGCCGGCAACAGCGGGTTGTTGCGCTGGACCACCGGCTCGGACAACGACGGGTCGGACGGATTCACCCGCTCCTGGCGGACCCCGCCCGGCACGGCCGTGGTCAGCAGCACCGTGTCCTTCTTCATCTGCTCGGCGCGGGCCTTGGCCTCGCTGATGCGGGTGGTGTTGACCGGATGGGTCTGCAGGAAGTCGGGCACCGAATAGCCGCCGGCATTGCCGCGCATGGACGCGGACATTCGCTCGAAGAAGCCGGCCATGGCGTCCACGTCGTAGCCGCTGCGGGCCAGGGTGCGGATGCCCAGGCGGTCGGCCTCGGATTCGTTGCTGCGCGTGTAGTTGATCTGGCGCTGCTGCATCAGCCCCATGCCCGAGGTGATCGCGGCCATGGTCGCATCGCCGGAGGAATTGCCGCCGGCCTGCTGCGCGGCCACCACCGCGGCCAGCATGCCGAGCAGGATCGGGATCTGGTCGCGCTGCGCCCGTTCCACCCCGCGCAGCACGTGCTGCTGGGTGACGTGGGCGATTTCGTGGGACAGCACGGCGGCCACCTCGTCCTCTCGCTCGGCGGTCAGCACCAGGCCGGCGTTGACCCCGACGTAGCCGCCCAGGGTGGCGAAGGCGTTGATCTGCCGGTCGCGCAGCATGAAGAACGTGTAGGACTGTCGGGGCTGGGCACTGTTGGAGCCGAGCCGGGCACCCATGGTCTGCAGCCAGTCGTCCACCAGCGGATCGTCCAGCAGGTAGCCGTAGTTGCGCAGCTCGCGCAGCATCATCCCGCCGTACTCGGCCTGGCGCGCCGGGGTCAGCAGCTCGCCGGCCGACGAACCGATGTCCGGCAGCTTGCTGTCCTGGGCCGACGCCAGCGGGGCGGCCAGGGCCAGGGTCAATGCGGCGGTGAGCAGCAGGGTGCGCAAAGCGGGGCTCCTGGTAGGCCTGTGGGGTGGGGAAGCGCGCCAGAGTGACAGGCCGCGTGCAAATCTGCGGTTAACCCACAGTGTTGCGCCGATGACATGGAAATCCGGGTGCAGGGCTACCATATACAGACACTCGTTCCGCTGTGGAGTTTCCCGTGAGCCAAGATGTCGCTTCCAACCCGGGTGGGAAGCCGCCCATCACCCTCTATTCGACCGCGATCTGCCCGTACTGCGTGGCCGCCAAGAACTTCCTGAAGAGCAAGGGCGAGTCCTGGACCGAGGTCCGGATCGACCTGGACCCGGCCGAGCGCGAGAAGATGATGGCCCGGACCCGCCGCACCAGCGTGCCGCAGATCTTCGTCGGCGACGTCCACGTGGGCGGGTACGACGACATGATGGCGCTGCATCGCGAGGGAAAGCTTGAGCCGCTGCTGAACGGGCAGGGCCAGGCATGAGCACGGCCGACGAGGGCAGCAAGGACCGGATCGCCGAGTTCACCGAATTCCGCCAGCGCATGAACCAGCGCATCCTGGGCGAGCCGAACCAGGTCGTGCGGCGCTTCTTCGCGCTCGACACCCAGACCTACCAGGCCGGCGCGCTGGACGTGAAGACCAAGGAGCTGCTCGGCCTGGTCGCCTCGATGGTGCTGCGCTGCGACGACTGCATCAGCTACCACGTCGCCCAGTGCAAGGACGCCGGCGTGACCCGCGAGGAGTTCTTCGAGACCTTCTCGGTGGGCCTGGTGGTGGGCGGTTCGATCGTGATCCCGCACCTGCGCCGCGCGGTGGACTTCCTGGACCAGCTGGAAGGCGGCGCTGACGCCCCGGCCGTGCACGAACACTGATGGATGGCGCCGCCCGACCAACGGTCGGGCGCTACCCGGGCGCGCCATGGCGCCGGTGGGTCGGCATGAATGCCCGGCGGCCCCTGCGCCGGTAGGTACCGACCGTTGGTCGGTACGGGCCCAGGCGATCCGTGGGCCGGCCAACGGCCGGCGCTACCTTGGTCTATTTGGGGTCCGGGGGCCGGCTGGGGCATAATTGCGGGTGAAACTTCCCTTGCGCCCACGCTCCGGACCCCGGACCCACGGCGCTCCCCCTCGGTTCGGAAACAAATCACATGACGCAGAAAATCACGGTCATCCGCGGTGACGGTATCGGCCCGGAGATCATGGACGCCACCCTGTACGTGCTGGGCAAGCTGGACACCGGCTTCGAGTACGAGGACGCCGACGCGGGCCTGGTCGCACTGGAAAAGCACGGCGACCTGATGCCGGCCTCCACCCTGGAGTCGATCGCGCGCAACCGGATCGCCCTGAAGAGCCCGCTGACCACCCCGGTGGGCGGTGGCTTCACCTCGATCAACGTCAGCCTGCGTCGCCACTTCGACCTGTACGCCAACGTGCGTCCGGCGGTGTCGTTCCCGAACACCAAGTCGCGTTTCGGCGATGGCGTGGACCTGATCACCGTCCGTGAGAACACCGAAGGCGCATACCTGGCCGAAGGCCAGGAAGTCTCGGCCGATGGCGAAACCGCCTTCTCCGGCACCCGCATCACCCGCAAGGGCTCCGAGCGCATCGTGCGCTACGCCTTCGAGCTGGCCCGCAGCACCGGCCGCAAGAAGGTCACCGCCGTGCACAAGGCCAACATCATCAAGTCGACCTCGGGCCTGTTCCTCGCCGTGGCGCGTGAAGTGGCCGCCAAGTACCCGGACATCGAGTTCCA
>Ga0213825_1000482_pt1 | contig 28845 bp, 36 predicted proteins | sample MC6MC0900MG_FD_179896 | JGI IMG/M metagenome (GOLD analysis project Ga0213825, IMG submission 179896) | Enriched soil aggregate microbial communities from Iowa State University, Ames, United States - MC6-MC0900-MG | ecosystem: Environmental > Terrestrial > Soil > Unclassified | place: USA: Iowa... | reverse complement strand
AATGGGCGGATATGGTCCTCTTCTGTAATTATAAGACGATGGTTGTCAACGTGGATGGACAAGGCGCCCAGAAGGGCAAGAACAAAGCTCAGGGCGGCAGACGTGTTATGTACACGACCCATCACTCTTGCTGGGATGCTAAGAACCGGTATGGGCTCCCTGATGAAGTTCCATTTGAATATGATGCCGTTCGTCACATTGTTGAAGAATCAACAGGTCCAGCAACACCTGCAAAGGAAGAGCGAAAAGCAGCCCCATCCACTTCACAGACGAGGCAGGAAGAATCCGGGAGTACAGTAAGTAAAAGCATTCAGGAGCCTCCAAAGGAAGAGAAGGCAGATCCACCGATGGAAACAAAGTCAGAACCTGTGACTCCTCCGGATGTGAAGGTTGACGAGAGGATCCCGAAAGCCCTTCGGGATCTGATGATCAATAATCAGGTTGACGAGTGGGACATCCAGAATGTTGTGGCTGCCAGGGGATACTTCCCCGCAGATATGGCGGTCGCTGATTATCCTCCGGATTTTATTGCCGGAGTATTGGTGGGAGCCTGGGATCAGGTGTTTGGCATGATCAAAGAAATGAAAGAAACTGACAGCTTGGTATTTAATTAAGGAGGTAACGATTTATGAGTGAAGAAATTGGAAGAGAAATAGGCTGGGACGATCAGATCGAAAACGAAGGTCAGGAGTACGAGCCCTTACCAGAAGGAATATATGAGTTTACTGTGGCCTCTATGGATCGGGGCAGATTCGCAGGAAGCGCCAAGATGGCAGCCTGCAATATGGCTAACATCGATTTACTGATTAAGGATGCAGATGGCAATGATCGTCATATGTTTGATAGCCTGTACCTTAATTCAAAGGCTGAATGGAAGTTAAGTCAGTTCTTCCTTTGTATTGGTCAGAAGAAGAAAGGGGAGCCTTTAAAGCCTAACTGGAATACGGTTCCTGGCTCTACCGGAAAACTGGAACTGTACATAGATGAGTATAAGGACAAGGAGGGAAAGACCAGGAAGAATAATAAGGTTTCCAAATACCTTCCTTATGAGCCTAAACAATTTAAAGCGGGGACATTTTAACTATGGAGCTTAGACCATATCAGTCAGAGGCAAAGGCTGCTGTTTTTGAAGAATGGGACAAGGGCGTCAGACGGACGCTCCTGGTCCTCCCCACCGGGTGCGGTAAGACAATCGTATTTGCCAAAGTTACAGAGGATTGTGTCCGAAGGGGGAACCGGGTGTTAATCCTGGCTCACCGTGGGGAGCTATTGGATCAGGCTGCTGATAAGATCGGAAAAGCAACGGGCCTTGGGTGCGCTACCGAGAAGGCAGAGGAAACCTGCCTGGGGAGTTGGTTCCGGGTTGTAGTCGGATCCGTCCAGAGCCTAATGAGAGAAAAGAGATTAAAACAGTTCCCGGTGGATTATTTCGACACCATCATTATCGACGAAGCACATCATTGTTTATCTGACAGTTACCAAAAGATTCTGGATTATTTCAAAGGGGCCAATATACTGGGTGTCACAGCCACACCGGACCGGGGCGATATGAGAAACCTGGGTGAATGCTTTGACAGTCTGGCCTATGAATACACGCTACCCAAAGCAATTAAGGCCGGGTTCTTAGCCCCAATCAAAGCCCTCACCATTCCCCTGCAGCTTGATCTTTCAGGAGTTGGTATGCAGTCCGGGGACTTTAAATCCGGAGATCTCGCAACGGCCCTGGATCCATATCTGTATCAGATTGCAGATGAAATGGAAAAACACTGCAGGGATCGGAAGACCGTTATATTCCTTCCTTTGGTAAAAACAAGCCAGAAATTCCGGGATATCTTGAATGAAAAGGGATTTAAGGCTGCCGAGGTAAACGGCGACAGCAAAGACCGTGCGGAGGTCCTGGCAGCCTATGAACGAGGAGATTATAACGTTCTCTGCAACTCGATGCTTCTTACGGAAGGCTGGGACTGTCCAAGTGTAGATTGCATTGTGGTCCTACGGCCGACGAAGGTCCGTAGCCTTTACAGCCAGATGGTAGGGCGTGGTACCAGATTATTCCCAGGGAAAGACCATTTATTATTATTAGACTTCCTATGGCACACGGAACGCCATGAACTATGCCATCCTGCAAGCCTGATCTGCCAGGATGAGGAAGTGGCCCGGAAAATGACCGAGAACATCGAAAAGGCCGGCTGTCCTATGGATATTGAAGAGGCTGAAAAACAGGCGGCAGAAGATGTTGTCGCTCAAAGAGAGGAAGCTCTTGCAAAGCAGCTTAAGGAAATGAGAAACCGCAAAAAGAAGCTGGTGGATCCGCTGCAATTTGAAATGAGTATTCAGGCAGAGGATTTGTCAGGATATGTACCGGCCTTTGGCTGGGAAATGGCGCCACCATCAGACAGCCAGAAAAGAGAGCTTGAAAAGCGTGGGATCCTCCCTGATCAGATCGACAATGCAGGAAAGGCTAGTCTCATCCTGGACCGTTTACACAAGCGTCAGGAAGAAAATTTGAGTACACCAAAGCAGATCCGCTGCCTGGAAAAATACGGATTCCAGCATGTTGGAACTTGGAACTTTGTTTCTGCTAAAAACATGATTGACCGTATAGCGGCGGCAGGTTGGAGGGGCGCACCCTCTGGCGTGAATCCGCAGGAATATATACCGGAATAAGGAGACTTGAAACATGGATAGTACATACGACCTCATGGAGGTCCTAAATCATATAGACCCCTCAGAGCTTTCATATCAGGACTGGATTAATGTCGGCATGGCTCTGCAGCATGAAGGGTATTCCGTTGATGTGTGGGACCGTTGGAGCATGAATGACCGGCGCTATCACGCAGGGGAATGTGAGAAGAAATGGCGGGGCTTCCACGGGGCCGGTACTCCGGTTACAGGTGGAACCATTGTCCAGTATGCCAGGGATCAGGGGTGGACACCTCCCTATGATCCCGGCACTGCCCTTGACTGGAACGACACTATTTCCGTTGAAGGTGTTGTTGTTGATAAGAATTGGGTGGAGGGCCGTGAAGTTATAGAACCGAAACAATGGGATCCGGCAAGGGAGCTCATTAAGTACCTGGAAGCCCTTTTCGAAGCAGGGGAAAATGTCGGCTATGTAGTAAAGAGCTGGAAAAAGGAAGAAGAAAACAAATGGGTACCAGCAGACAGTGGAACTTGTGACAGAACCGCAGGTCAGCTTGTTGAACTCTTGTCACAGTGCAATGGGGATATAGGCAGCGTGCTTGGTGACTATGATCCAGAAGGTGGAGCGTGGATCCGATTTAATCCCATGGACGGAAAAGGGGCTAAAAACGAGAATGTAACTGATTTTAAGTATGCCCTGGTTGAATCGGACTCCATGGAGATTGAAAAGCAGCACGCCATTATCCGGGAACTGGAATTACCGGTTGCCTGTCTGGTGCACAGCGGAGGAAAGAGTCTCCACGCCATTGTAAGGGTTGACGCCGTAGACTACACAGAGTACCGGAAGCGAGTGGATTATCTCTACGATATCTGTAAGAAAAATGGACTTGCTATTGATCAGCAGAACCGGAATCCTTCCAGGTTATCCAGAATGCCAGGCGTCATGCGAGGTGGTCAGAAGCAGTTTATCGTTGACACTAATATTGGTAAAGAGAGCTGGACGGAGTGGAAGGAATGGATCGAATCCATCAATGATGATCTTCCGGATCCGGAAAGCCTGGACGATGTATGGGAGAACCTTCCGGAGTTGGCACCGACCCTGATTGACGGCCTATTACGGCAAGGGCATAAGATGCTGATTGCTGGCCCCTCCAAGGCAGGGAAATCGTTTCTACAGATTGAAATGTGTATTGCTATAGCTGAGGGAAAACAGTGGCTTAATTGGGCTTGTACGCAGGGGAAAATCATGTATGTAAACCTGGAGCTTGACCGGGCCAGCTGCCTCCACCGTTTTAAAGATGTATATCAGGCGCTTGGGTGGCAGCCTAAGAACCTTAAAAATATTGATATCTGGAACTTAAGAGGAAAGTCCCGGCCCATGGACAAGCTGGCTCCGATGCTGATCCGTAGAGCAGCGAAAAAGAATTACATAGCTATTATCATTGACCCGATCTACAAGGTTATCACTGGTGATGAAAACAGCGCCGATCAGATGTCTAATTTCTGCAATCAGTTTGACAAGGTATGTACAGAGCTGGGAGTGGCGGTGATCTACTGCCATCATCACAGCAAGGGAAGCCAGGGCGGAAAGAAATCCATGGACCGGGCCAGCGGGTCTGGTGTATTCGCCAGGGATCCTGATGCGCTTATTGATCTTATTGAACTAGAAACAACCGAAGAGCTGATGAAGCAACAGGAGAATCGGGCAATATGTGACGCCTGCAGGCAGTACCTTGATGCACATTTCAAGTGGGAGGACGACCTTTCTCAGGATGATTTATGTAGTAGCTATCAGATGTTGGAGTACTGCAAAGAGAAGTTGGAAAAGTGGCAGATGGCGGTCCTAGAGCGTAATATCGAAGCAGCAAAGGCTAAGGTAAAGGGTATGACCGCATGGCGTATCGAGGGGACCCTAAGAGAGTTTTCCAAGTTCGATCCGCAGAATCTATGGTTTAATTATCCGGTTCACACGCTGGATCATTCTGGAGTCCTGGGAGATATTCAGCCAGAGGCGGAGCAGGCGCCGTGGCAAAGGGGAAGCGCAAAGAATAAAAAGAACGCCAAAAGCCGAAAAACAGATCGAAAAGTAGCCCTCGAAGAAGCAATCGAGGGGAGCAATTTTGGAGAAAAACCATCCGTAAATGATGTAGCGGAATATCTTGGAGTTTCAGAGAGAACGGTCCGAGACAGGGTAAAAGAGCATGGTGGATACATAATTGAAGATGGTCTTATTCAGAAAAATGATGAAAAGCAAGGCACGGGAAAGCCTGAATGATAAGGAATCCCCGTCAGGAGATAAATTGCGGGGAATACTTAAATACAGACTTCCCCGTTAAAAGGTTAAATGTGCGGGGAAGTCTTAAAATCAGGAATCCCCGGAGTGCGGGGAAGACACATATATAAATATATATTTTTTCCCCGTTGCACGTGGTCATGGGGTAGGAAAGGACGGGTCTAAGTTGACACCCGTCCCCTCCCTTCCCCTTCCCATGACAGGGCGAATTTCAAAAGCAAGAGTAATTTAAACGTTAAAGATTTAGAGAGGTAAAGTTAATGGTGATTGATTTTTTCATGGTCATGAAAAAGGTCCCCACTGTGACCCACCAGGAAAAGCAAGTTCATGTGGTAAATGGGAAGCCGGTCTTTTATGAGCCAGAAGAACTGAAAGCAGCCAGGGCGAAACTACAGGCACACCTGGGGCAGCATGTCCCGGAAAAAAGGTTCACTGGACCTGTGAGGCTAACAACGTGGTGGTGCTTCCCTGTTACTGGCAAACATAAGAACGGGGAGTATAAAACCAGCAAGCCTGACACAGACAATCTGGTAAAGCTTCTTAAGGACGTTATGACAGAGCTACACTTCTGGAAAGATGATGCACAGGTGGCGTCGGAAGTGATTGAAAAGTACTGGGCGGATCTCCCTGGCATTTATGTGAAGGTGGAAAGCCTATGACGGATCAGGAAGTACAGAAAGCCTTTGATGAGGTGTATAACAAGTTCTGGCTCAATTATCATAATAAGCCTATTCCGAAACAGTCTGACGAGTGGGAAAGGTGCCATACCTGGGCGGTAGTCCTGATGAAGAAATATCCCTTCATGGAGCAGCTGGTAGCGGAAATGATGGCAGAGATTGACCAGAGAATGAGACAAAGAGTAAACGCTTGAAAGGAGAGCAATGAAAGAAGTTTGTGGAAATTGTAGATATAAAAACCGGGGTAGCTTAAGATACCCGTGCAGCACCGGAGTGTACCAGCTTTATCACTCACATAGATGCTTCATGTGGAGAAAGAGAGCATGGTGGCAGCGTTTGGCCGAGAAGATTTTGAGCAGAAAAGGGTGAGCTAATGAAGTCATTATTACATTATCCCGGAGGCAAGAAACGGATCGCTTCCTGGATAATCGGAAATATGCCCGAGCATCACAGCTATTTAGATCCGTACTTTGGGGGAGGGGCTGTCCTTTTCGAGAAGCCCCCTTCCAAGATTGAGACAGTGAATGATCTTGACGGTGATGTGGTTAATTTCTTCCGGGTGATCCATGATCCGGAAAGCTGTCAGGAGTTGCAGCGCTGGCTTACATATACGCCGTATTCCAGACAAGTCTATGAGGAAACCTTTCAGAAAGGGCCCCAGTCCCCAGTGGAGCAGGCAGGATACTTTGCAGTAAGATCCATGCAGAGCCACGGATTTAGACTGAATGGGGATTGCGGTTGGAAGAAAGACGTACAAGGCAGGGAAGCGGACTATGCGGTACAGTACTGGAATCAGTTGCCGGAATCATTGGGAGAAATGGCAACCAGACTGAAAGGTGTTCAAATTGAAAACAGACCGGCATTGGAGCTGATCAGAGCCTTTGACCATGAGAATGTCCTGATCTACCTGGATCCGCCTTATGTATTATCCACACGGGGCCGGAAACAGTATCGGCATGAAATGTCTGATCAGGATCATGAGGAGCTGCTGGAGAAGGTAATCCGCAGCCGGGCTAAGGTTATGCTTTCCGGATATGATTGTGAGTTGTATGAGCGGTATCTGAAGGACTGGCATAAACTGCAGATGCCGGCCAGGGCGCAGAATAATCTTAGACGAGTGGAAACGTTGTGGCTGAACTTTGAACCGGCGGAGCAGATGAGGTTGGAGTTATAGGCAGGCCGGGAAGCGAGTGCGCCGGTGCTGATGCCTGCTACGTAAGACCCATATTTAACTGAATAACAGGAAAGGAGTAAGAGGTTTGCTGCGCAGCGAGAAAGCGATAGCACAGACCAAGAACAGAGAAACAGAGCCATCGGGATTAGGGTGGGAGTTATTTGAGAATTACATTATAGGGCTGGAAAAGTACCAGCCAGATTATTTCCTTTACGAGAATAATAAATCCATGTCACCAGCAATCAGGGATCAGATCACAAAGGAGTTGGGTGTTGAACCGATATTAATTAATTCCTCCTTAGTATCAGCGTAAAACCGTAATAGGCTGTACTGGACTAATATTCCGGGCGTGACACAGCCAGAAGATAAAGGGATTTTGTTGAAAGATATTCTGGAAACCGGAATGGCATGGAAGGAAAAAAGTTATACATTAGATGCAAATTATTATAAAACTGCCGGCACTTACAACCCAAAAAGTCAGCATTCATATTCCAGGCACATGGCGGCAGAACCAGTGCGCATTGGAACGATCGAAAGTGAAGCACAGAATACTGATTTTGATAGCCAGCAGTATAGAGTATATTCACCAGATGGTAAGTCGGTCACTCTTTGCGGAAATGGTGGAGGAGTAGGTGCAAAGACTGGATTATATGCAATACCTCACAGAATAGCGGAATTTGGTAAGACAGGAGGCCAAGGACAAAGGATATACGATATAAATGCAAAAGCCGTAGCAATAAGGGCAAGCGGTTGCATGGAAAGCATTGCAATACCATGCAGTGGAAAGGATTATCCAGTTTATGAGGTGGTAAATGGACAAATAACCATTAAAGGTGAGCAGTATCCGATAAAGTTACCCGATGGATATTACATAATCCGTAAATTGACTGTAAAAGAGTGCATGAGATTGCAGACCGTTCCAGATTCGTATATCTTCCCGGTCAGCAACACACAGGCTTATAAAATGCTGGGGAATGGTTGGACAGTTGATGTAATAGCCCATATTCTTTCCTTTGTTCCGGGAATCACAACGGAAGAGGTAAGCGTAATGTCAATGTATGACGGCATGAGCTGCGGACATATAGCCTTGGATAAACTGGGGGCGAGAGTTGGCAAATATTATGCAACGGAAATAGATAAGTACGCCATACAGACGGCCCGTGAGAATTATCCAGAAATGATACATTTGGGTGATGCTTACCAGGTGAGAAATGAAGATTGGTATATCGTGTAAATTAGCATTTCCCGGAGTACCGGGAGAAGGGAGAAAAGCAGTGGGTTTACGCAGGATTGTGTATTACACCATCGAGTGTAACAAATGTAAATCACCAGTAGAAGATTATGCTGGAGAATTAACCGAGCGAAATAAAGAGAGTATAAAAAGCATCGCTAAAAGTTACGGATTTGTCCAGATGAATAAAGATACTTGGATTTGTCCTGAATGTGCAAAGCACTTAAACTGAAATTAGAAAGACAAGTAAATAGTACATTGACAATCGAATATGATAGTTGGATAATTAAAAGAAAAAACGGAGGGGAAAATGAGCAGTGAATCAATAATATGTCCAGTTTGTGACTCAAGTGCTTATGGGACTACAAACAGAGATCCGTTCAGAACATTTGTTCAATGTCCAGTTTGTGGTAGATTTGAGTATACTATGGAGGAGGGTTTAACTAGATTCAATTTGAATCATCTAGCATCTTATTTTACCTATAATGGTTTTAAAAATGGTGGTATGGATTACACTGAATATAGATATTTTACAACAATGAGTAAAGACAAGTGTGATGAGTATAGAGCCGAATTCAATAAAGGTAATACGGAAAAAGGACATCCTGTACATCTTTCAGTGGAGAATGTTGAAAATTGGTACCCTAAAAGATTAACAGATAAAACCGATTTAATTGTTTCTTTTTTGAATAACAAGTCAAGTTATATTGGAGAAACAATTATATTAAATAAAGAAATTATATTAGGTTGCTTCTTTTTGGATAGGCACAAATATGATTCGTCTGGTAATTGTACTAGATATACTGAAGAACTAAAGGAACAAGTATTGTACATGTATAAATATCTTACTGAAAGTAATCTAATTGAGCCTTTAACTTCTTGGACTGGCGGCTTTTATGGAAGACCAATGCAACTTACAACTGAAGCATACTCAAGAATAGACAGACTAGAAAAGCATAATACACATGGGAAAAGTGTACTTGTGGCAATGCAATTCGGAGAAGAAACAAGAAAACTTAGAGAGTCTATTAGAAAAGGAATAACCGATTCAGAGCATACCCCTATATTTATCGACGAAGTTGAACATAATGATTTTATTACGCCAGAGTTATTAAAGTACATAAGAGATAGTAAGTTCCTTGTAGTCGATTTATCACATCAGAATAATGGTGCATATTTTGAAGAAGGTTATGCAATGGGGCTGGGAAAGCCAATAATACAGCTATGCAAAAAAGGCGTGGATTTACATTTTGACATAGCACAAAAAAACACCATTATGTGGAAAGATGAGGAAGATATTCCGTTAAAATTAAAAAATAGAATAATAGCCACAATAGAGTAGAGTTTAAACCAACTATCAATATTCGATGGTTGGTTTTTTATTGCGAAAAAGGAGGGAAAGATTGAGAAAATCACCAAAAGAGCGCCGGGATCAGTATGTGCAAGCGCAGAGTATAACCACGGCAGAGGCTGCTATAGCAGTAAAGGCGCAGCCTGCCATGGCCTTCTCTGCAACACATCCGGCTTATACATATACAAGCTTATGCCCGGATCCGGCACGCCGGGAGCCGCCAGAGCATAGAAAGGAGTCAGATCATGAAGTTGAAATATCTTTATGCAATGTATGACAACGGGGAGATTCAAGGGGAATGCACCTCCAGGGAATGGGCGGAAATGCTACATGTATCTGTACACCTTGTAAGAGATTATGCCCGTGAAGGACGAGCCTACAAAGGCCGGTATACGTTCAAGGCGGTACAGGAGGACGATGTAGGGGATAAACGGCAGGTGAATGCGGTAATTACGGCACTAGATCTGGCAGAATTTAAGCGGTCATTGAAGGTCGGGACCAAATTTGTCTACGAGAGTTTCCGCAAGGACTTTGTCAGGGGAACACGGATTGCATCTGAAAAGGTTATTGTAGTGAGGAAATATCCTCATATCGTGGAGTTGGTCAGTCTGAAAGATCCTAAACGGTTAGTGACCATGACATACATAGAGCTTTTGAGGCAGAAAAAGGCCAGAGCAAGGAAGAAAGCATTGACAGCAGGGAGGTGACAGGGATAGATAAAGAAATTTTGATTGAGTATTCCGATGCACTGGCGAGGGTGAAACTTCTTCGGGAGCAGCTGCAGAAGAAGCAGGATCACCTGGATAGGCTTAAGGAACAGGGCTATATGGTGGCGGATACAGTGACCAGGGGGAAGAGAGGCAAGAAGCCCCTAGGGACGGCGGTGATTGTCGGGTATCCATTTCCTGAATCCCAGAAAACCGCGAGGGCCTACGAAAGAAGCCATGCCATCCTGATGGACGAGGAACAGGAGCTTCTGGAACTAATCAGTCAGGTGGAGGAGTACATAGCTGGGGTTGATAAAGTGGAGATCAGGAACATCATGACCCTGTACTACGTGGAAGGTTTAAACTGGGTGCAGGTGGCTCATAGAATGAATGATTTGTATAAGGATCAGATCTACAAGGGGAAGATGAGATGTTACACAGACGATAGCTGCCGACGTAAACATGAATATTATTTGGAAAATTTTTGATTTTGACGGTTTTGACGCTTTTTCTATGGTAATATTTAAACTGGAAAGTCTGTAAACAGATAAATCCATTGGAAAACATCCCCTTACGGCTGTTGAGTATAATACATACTTTGCAGCCGTTTTAACTTTAATCATTGGCATATAAAATGATAAGAATGACAAAAGAAGGCTTAAAACGCTAATATATGCAAAAAGTGGTTGATATTTTTTATTGTATGTATTAAACTGAACTTAATATAACAGCTTTGCACGTGATTTATTTCAAATTTTGTCTGAATTTGCGTTGATAAGGTTGTATTTTTTATTATATTGGGGCGTATAATAGTATGAACAAGAACAAAAGTAAAAAACCTGAAATCAAAAGTACAAACTTTTTTGATTTTATAATGTCTATTGGAAGTGGTTTTTCAAATTTATTAAAAGTTGAAAAGGTAATCAGCATTGTTATTTTATATATTGTTTACCGAGATTTCATTTTTATTCGTAGATTACCACCAGGTACCGATTATCAAAGTTTTTTAATTGATACAAAAATAATAGAAAAAGTCTTTGAATCAAATAGTAATACTATAATAATATTAGGTTCTATTATTGCTTTATTACTAATTGTTGTTTGTCTATTGATTTTAAGTATAAAATTTATATATAAAAAAGAAATTGATAGATTATCTGAAATAAGAAGTTTGTTAATACATAATATGCAAGATGATAATTTCACACCAATAATAGAACATAAAACGTCTAAAAGTTTGGTGAAATTAAAACAGGAGGTGTGAACATGATAAGCACTAGTGGATGGCTATTTATTTGTATTCTACTCCTTATAATTAAATACTGTTTTCTTTTACCACATGAGGATAAACGTTTATTCTGCATGTATGAAGCTCGTGATAGCGTAGCGATGGCAGCAACACTAGGAGAAGTAGATCAAAACTCAAAAGAGTACAATTTTGTGATTAATCATATTAATTTTGAAATTTATTATATAAAAAATAATTATGATTTTTCCATACTTATTAATAACATTATACGGAGGCCTGAAAAAGTAAAAAGTTACTATGACTCTGTATATAAATTAATTAATGAATATGAAGTTTTGCAAAAGTCAATGAATGTTAGTAGCATTCATTTCTATAAAAGCCTAAACATACGATTATTTGTTTTTTATCTTATAGTTATTAAACCATTACATTTCATATTGGGTAGTGCATTAAGAGCATTTGAGATTTTTGAAAGTTTATCAATAATTGGTACTAATACTATAAAAAAAATGAATAAAAAATTAAGCGTTATAAAAGATATAGATAAGGATTATAAGACGTATAGAAGTAATTATCTAAAAAGAGCTTTATGAATTTTGAGGCACCCCTTCGGTGCCTCTTTTCTTTCCCACAGAGACGGCAACCCCGTCTCTTTTTTAATGTAAAAAACAGTCAGATTGGAAGGTGAGGTGAGACTGATGGCATTGACGGCCAAACAGAAAGTATTTGCAGATGAGTACCTGATAGATCTTAATGCCACCAGGGCTTATAAGGTAGCATATCCCAATGTCAAGAAAGATGAAACGGCAGCTGCTAATAGCAGTAGAATGCTAAGAAATGCTAAGGTTGAGGATTATATCCGGAAGCGCATGAAAGACCGAGAGAAGCGTACTGAGATCACTCAGGACATGGTTTTAAAGGAGCTTGCAAAGATCGGCTTTGCGGATGTTACAGATTTTGTGACGATTGAGAACAAAGGTATCCGTAGGGCGGTTCAAGTGAAAACCACTGATGAAATGCCTGGAGATAAGATGGGTGCCATTGCCGGTATTAAAGAAGGTGCTAATGGGATAGAGATCAAACTGAACGATAAGGGCAAGGCCCTGGAACTGATCGGTAGGCACTTGGGTATGTTTAAGGATAAGCTGGAAGTATCCGGTACCCTTGAGACTGAAAAAACCAAGCTTGACGATCTGGTCAATCAAATGCGTGGTGGTGATGGGTAATGAGTGACGAACGCCTACTTCTGTCAGAGAAGTACAAAGCCTTTCTAAAGTGTAATGCTCCGGTGGAGTTTTTAGAGGGGACAACGGCTGCGGGCAAGACTACGGTAGGCCTGTTTAAGTTCATGCTTAAGGTAGCAGAGAGCCCTAAGAAGCTGCACATCATAGCCGCAAAGGATACTGGAACCGCAGAGAAGAATATCATTAATAAGGATCTTGGAATCATAGATGATTTTGGCGTTCTAGCTGAGTACAACGGCAACGGAACCAAAGATGATAAGATCCCTCACATTCTCTTCCATACTTCCAGTGGCGATAAGATTATCTATGTAATGGGTTACGGAGATAAGAAGAAATGGCAGAAGGCCCTTGGAGGACAGTACGGCTGTCTGTATATTGATGAGATCAACACAGCTGATATAGAGTTTGTACGGGAATCTGCTATGCGTTGTGATTACCTGATGGGAACGCTTAACCCTGATGATCCGAACCTGCCAGTCTACAAGGAGTATATTAACTGTTCCCGGCCACTTACTGAGTGGAAGGACGAGACACCGAAAGAAATACTAGAAGAATTACAAGAGGAACCAAAGCCCGGCTGGGTGCATTGGTTCTTTTCTTTTACCCATAATTTGGGTCTATCCAAGGAGAAGCTGGAAAATATTATCCGGAATACGCCGAAAGGTACGAAGATATGGAAAAACAAAATTGAGGGCCTAAGAGGTAAGGCAACCGGCCTGATCTTCAGCAACTTTGACCGGAAGAAACATGTGGTAACTAAGGACTACGCGAAACAGTTTATCCGGAATCCGAATGATCGCCATCAGGCAGAATGGTTTGTACACTTTTCTGCTGGTCTGGATACTTCCTACTCCCAGAAGTCCCCGGATACCATTTCCATGAGTTTTATAGGTATTACAAACCGTGGGAATTGTTATGTACTTGATGAGAAGGTTTACAACAACGCAGATCTGGGAACACCTCTGGCCCCTACGGATACGGTACGTAATTATATTGATTTCCTTGATCGCAACCGGAATGAATGGGGATTTGCAAGAGATACCTTCATTGATTCCGCGGATCAGGCAACCATAACAGAGTTCTTAAAATACAAGCGATTGAATGGCAGTGTCTATAATTTTAATGATGCATGGAAGAAAGAGCAGATCATCGACCGTATAATTAATCAGTTGAACTGGTTTGCTGACGCAGGATCAAGGCCGTGTTTCTACATCGTGGACACTTGCTCCAACTATATCCGAGAGCTTGAAGTATACAGCTGGCTGGAAGATAAGGACAATACGCCAGAGGATAAGAACGATCACATGGTAAACAGTGTGCAGTATGCATGGCTGCCTTACGAGGTGAAAATTGGAACAGGAAGGAGGAGTTCATAAGTGGGTTGGTTTAAAGATATGTATTTCAAGTTACTTAAGATTGTCGGAGCAAAAGAGAGGCAGGTGGTTATAAAGGAACCCCTTTCTTTTCAAGGGAATGTGCTAAAAAATAAAATTTGGTACCGCGGGGATCCATCAGAGCTGGAACAGTTCTTTAAGCAGACAGCTTACTGCGATGTATTTAAAGCTAGGTTTTGGGCCTCTGTTCCATTTCGGAAAGTGAGAAAAATCCATTCCGGTATTGTGGGAATTGTGGTGGATCGATTCAAAGATATTATCACAGCTGATCTTAATGATATCAGTTTCGGAGAAAATGGAGAAGTGCAGCCGCTTAAGGATTTATGGGAGGAGATCGCAAAGGACAACGACTTTGAAGGACTCCTGGGTGAAGCGGTGGCTGGTGCGCTATCAGTTGGAGACGGTGCTTTTAAAATAAGTCTTGATGAGGTCAGTAAATACCCGATTATAGAATTTTACGAAGCGGACCGGGTGGAGTATAAATACCAACGGGGCAGGTTAGTTGAGATTGTCTTCTCAACAAATTACTCATATCCAGATAACAGGGAAAAGGAATACCGCTTAGAGGAAACTTACGGAATAGGATATGTGACTTATAAACTCTTTGATGATGGAGGAGGAGAGGTCCCACTCAATACCCTCTCGGAAACAGCAATTTATGAAGACACTGCCTATGATGGCGACTACATCATGGGTGTACCCCTTATCTTCTTCACGTCAAGCAAGTGGAAGGGACGAGGCAAAGCCCTCTTTGAAGGAAAGACGGACGATCTGGACGCTTTGGACGAAGTAATCAGCCAGTGGCTTGATGCAGTAAGAAAAGGGAGAGTGAACCGATATATTCCAGAGGATATGGTTCCCAGGGATCCGAACACCGGGAAGCTCATAGAACCGAATGAGTTTGACAATGATTACATAGCCATCGGAGCAGTAAAGAAAGAAGGGTACAGCGATAAAATTGAGGTGGTCCAACCTCAGATCTCCTACGAAGCGTATCTAAACAGCTATTCCTCCTTTCTAGATCTGGTCCTGCAGGGTATCATTTCCCCATCTACTCTTGGTATTGACCTGAAAAAGACAGACAATGCAGAAAGCCAAAGAGAAAAGGAGAAAATCACCACACACACCAGAGGAACGCTGGTTAAGGTACTATGCAAGGTTCTGCCAGAACTGATAAGTAAAATTATGATGACTTATGACCATATGCAGGAAAAGGCTCCTGGAGAGTATGAGGTTTCTATCAAGTTTGGAGAATATGCCGCCCCGGGCTTTGATTCTGTTGTAGAGACAGTCAGCAAGGCCAGAACCAGTGGAGTTATGAGCATAGAAAAATCCATAGATGAGATGTACGGTGATACTCTGACGGAAGACGAAAAGGCAGAGGAAGTCAAGCGGATCAAGAAGGAGCAGGGTATCTTTGAAACAGAAGAACCTGAATTAAACACGAAAGGGGTGAAGATTCTTGAAAGTGAAGGTAATGAACCGCCTTTACAAAATGAGCCAGCCGGAGTATCAAGGGCTCCTGAAGGTAGCAAGTGAGCAGGTTCCTTTCGGTATTTACGCCGTGGAGAAAAAGGAATACGCGGAGCTCCGTTGTGATAAATGCAAAAGTATTACGCAGCTGAAAGAGCTCACTCGGCAGTTCAAGGCTCAAGGGTATAAAGTTTTGGCAAACGGCAGGTGACGGCATGAATGAGTATGATATCGCGGCTGCCTTTGAGGCCATAGAACAGGAACTGATCTCTTCCATGATCCGTAATATGGACCGGCATCGAGCTGAAGAACTTAAAGAATGTTACGAGTGGTCCATGTGGCAGACTGAACAGCTTAAGGCTCTGGAAAAATATAAACTGGAAAATCAGAAGAAGTACAGCAAACAGTTTAAAAGCATCAATGCTCAAATAGGAGAGTTGATCTGGCAGGCCAGACAGCAGGGAAGCATGAAGCAGGAGGAGCAGATCCTCCGGGCTATTAAGAATGGCTTTAAAAACTATAAGCCCGCTTCGGCAGCCATGCAGGCAGAGTTTTTCAAACTGAATACCCGGAAACTGGAGGCTCTGATCAAGGCAACCAGTAATGATATGAAGAAAGCAGAAACAGCGGTCTTGCGAATGGCAAACGACCAGTATCGTAAGGCTATTTTTAGTGCCCAGGTATATGCAAATTCCGGAGCCGGTACTTATGAAAAAGCAGTGGATATGGCGACCAAGGATATGCTTTCACGAGGTCTTAACTGTATTGAGTACAAAAACGGAGCCCGTCATACTCTGCCTGATTATGCAGACATGGCAATCCGGACGGCTAGTAAACGGGCCTACCTACAGGGAGAAGGAGAGAAACGCCAGGAGTGGGGAATCAGTACGGTTATCGTAGCAAAGCATGGGAATCCATGCCCCAAATGCCTCCCCTTTGTAGGAAAGGTCCTGATTGATGATGTATGGAGCGGGGGAAAGGTTTCTGATGGAAGGTATCCTCTGATGAGTACGGCAATGGCAAGAGGCCTATATCATCCACGGTGTAAGGATAGCCACAGTACATACTTCCCAGGTATTTCTACCGCAGATGATACCTGGACAAAAGAGGAACTTAGGGCTATTGAAAAGGGCTATAAAAAAGAACAAGATCAGCAATATGTCCAGAGGCAGGTTGATAAGTTTGGACGGCTGGCTGAGTATTCCCTTAATCCTGAAAACAAAAAGAATTATGGTAAGAAAGAAAAAGAGTGGAAACAGCGACTTGCTAAGTATCGGAATACTGATATAATGGAAACAGAGAGATGGACGCAGGAAGCCATTGAGCTGCGAAGGTTGGATGAGGCTTCTATCGCCGGACATAAGAGTGAGTATGGAATATTGTACGACGCTTACGGAAATAAGCTATTTAAGAAGCACGGAGGGAAACACGAAATCGTTTATACCCCGGAAGAAGCAGCATTGATGAGAGATGGAGTTTTAACTCATAATCATCCTGGCGGAGCAACCTTCTCTCCTGATGACATTAGCATGCTTGGCGATACTGGACTTTCAGAGTTGAGAGCCATTGGGCGTGATGGTATATATGTACTGAAACAACCCAAAGAATGGCCGGAGGCTATTAATACATTAGAGAAGATGTACAAGGAGTATGAAGCCACTCAGAAAGCACTGGAAAAGGATATGCATGAAGAATATTTGTCAGGTAGAATTAATAATAATCAAGACTATTCCATCGAATATCAAAAACGAATAGTAGAGCAGTTAACAGATAAATTTGGATTGACTTATTTTAAGGAGGACAGGTAGGAGTGGAGGAGAAAAGAGTAAGATTTGGTGAAGTTGATAAGCCGTTTAGTGAATATCCCAAAGGTACTGTATTTGTTCAATCAGATAATGTATTTATTCCCCTGCCGTCAAAGGAAGAAATAGAAGAGTATGTGAAAAAGAAGGAATCCACCAGTCAGTAAAATGGCCGGTGGTATTTTTATATTCAAAAGTTGTGATATCGCAACAGAAGGGAGAACGGAATGAAATATCGAAAGAAACCTGTGGTAATTGAGGCTTTTAAGTGGACAGGAGGACCCGATCAGGAAGAGGATCCGGTATGGATTGTGGAAGCCATCAAAAAAGGAGAGGTATCGTTTAGGAATATCGGGTGTCCTGATGTCCAGTGTTACATTAAACATTGGAGGGGATAATGGCTGCTTCTGTCGGTGACTACATCATCAAGGGCGTAAAAGGAGAACTTTATCCTTGCAAGCCTGATATCTTCGAAGCTACTTATGAACCGGCAGAATAATAGGAGGTGATCCAATTATCTCCCTCCGGGTGGCGGGGTGAAGCTACCTACTGAATAATACAGCTATCAAGCGCGCAGGACTTCCTGGGCGTTATTTTATTGCAAGGAAAGGATGAGATCATGAAAAAAGAAGAATTTGTTGCATTGGGAATCAGTGAGGAACAGGCCGCAAAAGCTGCAGAGGCGTCTAAAAAGGAGCTGGAGTCTTATGTTCCCAAAGCAGACTACGAAGCTGCCAATCAGGTAAAGGGGCAGCTGGAAAAGGATATCAAAGATCGGGATAAGCAACTGGAAGACTTAAAGAAGAACAGTGGAGACAATGCAGAACTGCAAAAGCAAATTGAAACCCTGCAGGCGGAAAACAAAGCCGTGATGGAAAAGAACGAAGCAGATATGAAGGAGCTGAAACTTTCCACTGCCATTAAGCTGGCCCTTGGTGAGTCTGCCCAGGATGCAGATCTGGTATCTGGCTTGTTTGATAAATCCAAACTGATTCTTTCCGATGATGGGAAGATCACTGGCCTGGAGGAGCAATTGAAGTCCATAAAGGAATCCAAACCATTTTTATTTAAAGAGCAGAAGACAGAACCAGCAAAGAATGCGGGTTTCCGTCCTCTGGGTGCTCCTGGTCAACAGACCCAGGTAACAACAAAAACCGATGAAGGTAAGGTGGATATGAAAGCAGCCATTGAAGCAAAGCTTCAGGCGCAGATGCCTTCCAAATAAATTTTAAGGAGATGAATGAACTATGGCTATTACGTTAGAAGAAGCAAGAAAAAATGTGCAGGACGACCTGCAGATCGGGGTGATTGATGAGTTCAGAAAATCCAACTGGATTCTGGATCATATCACCTTTGACGATGCCGTTTCCCCGACCGGAGGCGGAGCAACCCCTACTTATTCCTACACCAGACTAAAAACACAGCCTACGGCGCAGTTCCGTGAGATCAACAAGGAATATACGCCCCATGAGGTCACCAAGGAACGTCATTCTGTTGATATCAAGGTATTTGGTGGATCTTATCAGATTGACCGTGTGATTGCCAATATGGGCGGTATCGTATCTGAGGTAGAGCTACAGCAGTCCCAGAAAATCAAAGCAGCTCAGGCATTATTTAATGATACATTTATCAACGGTGACAGTGCTGTGGACAGTAATGCTTTTGACGGTTTGGAAAAAGCTCTGGCTGGAAGCTCCACGGAGTATAATGCTGGAGAATCAGTCATTGATTTATCCACATCCCAGCTGGTAACGGATAATTTCCAGTACTTCCTGGATATGCTTGACGAATTCCTCCGAGGGCTTGATGGAGAGCCATCTTTTATTGCCGGAAATACCAAGCTGATCTCTAAGCTTAGGGCCTGTGCAAGACGAGCTTCCATGTATCAGGTAACAAAGAGCGACTGGGGAACCAATGTGGAAGCCTATGGAAATATTCCTTTCGTGGATTTGGGAGCGAAGCCTGGAACCAATAATGAAGTAGTAGGCATTGATGCAACCAAAGGAACCACATCCCTTTTTGCGGCAAGGCTGGCACTTGACGGACTCCATGGAGTTTCCTTTGCAGGTGTGGCACCGGTACAGACCTGGCTTCCTGATTTTACCACAGCAGGAGCAGTAAAGACTGGCGAGGTGGAAATGAATGCTGCAATCGCATTAAAGGCTTCCAAGGCAGCCGGTGCATTCCGCAATATCAAAGTAAAATAGGAGGGTTATTTATGAAGGTATATGCTCCAAACAAGCAGTACACTGGTGTTTCCGCCAGTGTATCTTTTTGCAATGGCGTGGGAGAGACAGACGATCCCTGTCTGATTAATTGGTTCCGCAGTCATGGTTATGAGGTGGAGACTCAGATACGAAACCAAGAAGAGCCTCCGGAAGAAAATCCCGAGGGTCCAGAAGAAACTACTGAAAAGGAAGCAAAGAAGGGGAAAGCTGCAAACCAGAAAGCGGGTGTCTAAGATGTCTTATGTCCCCTACGTTACACCAGATTATTACAAAGGGACCTATAGAGGCAGCACTGTACCAGAGGAAGAGCTGGAAAGGCACCTCCGACAAGCCAGTCGTCACATTGATTCCCTGACCTACAATCGCATTGCGGGCAGGGGATTTTCCGATTTGACTGAATTTCAACAGGAAGTCATTCAGGAAGTGATCTGTCAGCAGGCCGATTTTGAATACGAGAATGCGGACGAGATTGGCACGATCCTATCCAGTTACAGTCTAAATGGTGCATCGGTTCAGTTCGGGAGCTCCTGGAATGTTTTCACGGATAAGGGTATTGCCATGAAGCGAGACGTATATGCCCAGCTGTCCCAGACAGGTCTATGCTGCCGGTTAGCGAGGTGAGCCTATGAAATATCCATGTTTGGTACCGAAACGGCTGTGTAAGATCGATATTCACGTTCACTTGGAAAGTGAGGAAACCAACAACCTGAGTGAACCAAAGTATGTAGCCGATCTGGACCTTAAATGTAACTTCCAGGACCGGGCAAAGACGATCCTTACAGCAGAAAAGAAACTGGTCCAGATAACCGGAACGGCCATGTTCCCTGGTGATATTGCACCAGACTTCCCAAGTTTAAGCGGTGGTACAGTTAATGTGTTTGGGGAAGAGAGGCGGATTGAGCAGGGGACCAAAAACCGGAACCCGGATGGAACAGTGAACTTCTGTACTTTAGAGGTAGTCTGATGCAGGTTAAATCAACGGTCAAAATGAACATGCCCCGGATCCGGCAACTGACGCAGGCTACGGTAACTGCTTTGGAAATGACAGTAGAGGCGTTACATACAGAAGTGATCCAGGCTCAGGTCGTGCCTTTTGATACCGGATATCTTCAGGGGGAGAGCTTCTTTGCTGACTATTCCGATTCCTCTAAAGGGAAGGTACAGCTCGTTTTAAGCACCCCTTATGCAAGGCGTCTATATTTCCACCCTGAATATAACTTCCAAACAGATGAGAACCCCAATGCAAGAGGCCACTGGTTTGAAGATTGGGAGCTGGGAGGAAGCAAAGCTGGCTTTGCACCCAAAATATATAAGAATTTTTATAAGAAAGTAGGTGGTGTGTAATGTTGTCTTTAAAGGATATCCGCCAGTACATTTCAAGTCTGGCCGTTACTGAAGACGATAATGTTTATATCGGTAAGCTGGATAATAAAAAGCAAAAGTCCATCGGGGTTTATAGTCGACCCTCCACCGGTTCGGCCAATATTGCCATTGGTGGTCTCGAATGCACCACTTATGATACAAAGCCAGTTTCTCTGCTCGTCCACTGGTGCAAAAGCAAAGACGAAGCTGAGAGAGCGGCTTACAGCTTATTTGAGAAACTAAGAAGTGTATCCAGCCTGACCATAGGAGATACCCATATAAATTTCCTACGCTTGATGGTTCCTGAACCGCAGGACGTTGGTACTGATGACGATGGGGTATATGAATATGTGATCTGGCTGGATTTTATTTTTGAAAGGAACAGGTGAAAGATATGGACGGTACTGCAAAGGTATATCCGGTTAATAACAATAAATTTAAAGTCGGTTTGGGTGGACTTAAGGACACTATGGCCATGATAGCCAATTTAACGAACTTCGCCCCCAGCATTGAGGGTGGTGTAGAGGAATGGAACGCCATGGAGCATGGAGGCTGGGGTGATGCTATGATGACCAGCAAGAAGCTGTCCTTCTCCTTCCAGGGAAAGCGCACCTATGGAGATCCAGGAAATGATTACATTGCAGGTCTTGCTTGGAAGTCCGGAAATGATGTGGTAGCTCCATTTGAATGGGAAATGCCCTCTGGTGCAAAAGTGAGCTTTGATGCAATAATCAACGTGACCACTCCTGCAGGTGGAGAAAGTACAGCAGTAGATGCTTTGGAGTTTGAAGTTAAGTGTAAGGGTAAGCCAATCTTTACAGCGGCGTCAGGTTCAGGAGAACAAGGAGGAAATAACTTATGGCAAAAGTAATTGATATTACAGAGAAACTGACTTTTGAGGGGAACCCCTCATTGATGATCAAGGGCAAGAAGCTGGAAGTAAATGCCGACGCTCCCACGATGTTAAAGGTTATGGGGCTCATGAGTGCAGAGGACCCAGGTGTTAATGAGATCCTTAAAGCTTACGACATGATGTTTCCAGAGAAATCTAAAAAAGAGATTGAAAAGTTGGGACTTGGCTTTAATGACCTGATCGTGGTGGTGCAGGAAGCTGTTGGCCTGATCGTGGGAGATGTAAACGGCCAGGGAGAGCTGTGACCCGTACTACGATTTATTTGAGGACTGGGATCTGATTGTCTCCAGTTTCCTTTCGCAGTACGGGTTGAGAATACGGACTAAAGAATTTGAATCAGTAGTCTGGGATGAATTTAAGATTTTGCTTTCTGGAATCGATCCAGAAACCCCTCTGGGACGGATTGTGGCAATCCGATCAGAGACAGATAAGAATGTTATCAAGAGTTTTAATAGCGATCAAAGGCGCATTTACAATGAATGGCGCAATCGGAAAGCAGAGGCCATGGCTCCAGCAACCTATGAACAGGAAATGGTAGCTCTGGAGCAGATGTTTGCGCAGCTGTGTAGATAGGAGGGGGATCAATATTGAAAAAGAAAAGATAAAGGTTAAATGCCCCTATTGCGGATATCCGGTTAATGTGTTTCGTACTAAGGATGCGGTCTGCAAAGGGATTTTTTTAAAATGTAAAAACAAGGATTGTAAGAAAGAATTTGAGTTGAAACTCTAAGACGCTGTGCCGATGTGCCTGTCTTATCTAAAGGCAGGTGATATTATGGCTGACAGCGTGGGGCAGATCGGGCTCGACCTTGTAGTAAATAAAAACAGTTTTGATAAGCAGATGGCTGGCATTCAGGGACTTGCCATGAAAGCTGGTAAGGCTCTGGCTGCCGCTTTTGCTGTTAAGAAGATCATTGATTTTGGAAAAAGTGCTATAGAGTTGGGCTCACAGCTGGCTGAGGTGGATAACGTCATTCAGCAGGCCGTACCCAGCATGGAGAAACAAATAGATTCGTTTGCCAAAAACGCAATCCAGCAATTTGGTATGTCCGAGACAGCGGCTAAACGTTATACCGGTGTTTTTGCTTCTATGGCTCGTGGCTTTGGGTTTACTGAAAAGTCAGCGGCTTCTATGGGAACCTCCCTTACAGGTCTTGCGGCGGATGTGGCATCTTTTTATGATACAAGCCAGGCCGAAGCGTTTACCAAGCTGAAAAGCATTTTTACGGGTGAAACAGAAAGCTTAAAGGATTTGGGTGTTGTTATGACCCAATCTGCCTTAGACGCCTATGCATTGGCAAACGGATACGGAAAAACAACAAAGTCCATGTCTGAGGCTGAGAAAGTGGCCTTAAGATATGCTTTCGTTCAGGAAAAGCTTAGATTTGCCCAAGGTGACTTTGCCAGAACTTCCGGGAGCTGGGCGAACCAAGTTCGTATTTTAAGTGAACAGTTTAATGCCCTAAAGGCTACCATCGGGCAGGGGCTTATCAATGTCCTAACCCCGGTAATTCAGGTCATTAATACTATCATCGGGAAGCTGATGAGTCTTGCCAATGCATTCAAGGCGTTTACGGAGCTGGTTACAGGAAAGAAAGGTTCCGGAGGGGGTGTATCGGCTGCAGCGGCTTCTGGCATGGAGGCTATCACCGATGCAGCGGATAATGCTTCTGGTGCTATCGGGGGAACAGGCGGAGCTGCCAAGAAAGCGGCTAAGGATATCAAGGGAATGTCTACCGGAATCGATGAATTGAACATCATTAGCCCGGATACCGGTAGTGGCGGCGGATCAGGTAGTGGATCTGGCTATGCTGCAGATGAGTTTGACATGGGTTCCCTTGATACTTCTGGCGTTGATGAAGTTAGCAATAAGTATCAGGGCCTAATCGACAGAGCGAAAGAATTAGCTGAATTATTTAAGACAGGCTTCAGTATTGGCTTTGGGGATACTTCTGTGCTGGATAGTGTAAAGCAGTCGATACAAGGCATCGGAGAGAGCCTGAAAGGCATTTTCACTGATCCGGCCGTCCTGGCCTCCGCAGAGGAATTCGGAAACAGGATTGCGGTAAACCTGGGGAAGGTTGCTGGAAGTTTTGCATCTATAGGTGCAACGATAGCGGATAATCTGCTGGGTGGGATTAATAAATTCCTGGAACAGAACAGCGGTAGGATTAAAGAATATCTGATATCCATGTTTGATATCGGAGGGAGTATTGCTGATATCGTCGGCAATTTCAGCGTGGCATTTGCTACGATTTTTTCATCTCTTCGAAGTGATAGTGCAAAGCAAATTAGTGCTGATCTGCAAGGCGTTTTTGCAGAAGCTTTTACGGGCGTTACAGAGCTGGTCGGCAAACTGGCTAGGGATTTGCTTGATACTATTACAGCTCCTTTTATTCAGAACAGGGACTTAATTAAGCAGACACTGGAAGATACCTTTTCTGCTGTGGAGCCCATCTTCTCCGAAATAAAATCTATTGTAGAAGAAGTCTTCACAAAAATAAGCGAAACATATGACGCCCACGTAAAGCCTATGTTCGATTCTTTTAAGCAAGGTTTTACTGAGATTGCTACAAAGTTTTTGGAACTTTATAATACCCATTTCCTTCCAGTGCTAACCTATTTATCTGAGAAATTCCAAGAGTTCAGAGAACAATATTTGTCTCCCCTGATTGATAAATTCATGGAGTTTGCAGGGAAAACGGCTGATGCCATAACTGTGTTGTGGGAAAATGTTTTGCTGCCTTTTATCCTTTGGTTTATGGAAACGGCGGCTCCGATTATAGCGGAATTTATTAAAAATGCTATCGATAGATTTTTTCATTTTTTCGAGAGCGTAAGCAGAGTTATTGATGACATCCTAACGGCTTTAGGTGGCCTTATGGACTTTATCATCGGTGTATTCACTGGTGACTGGGAACGGGCTTGGGAAGGGATAAAATCTTTTTTTGACGGTATTTGGAAAACCATAAAAGACATCATAACTGTTGCCTTAGAGTACATGGCTTTAAAAGTAAATCTTGTGCTTGATGCTATAAAAGGTATTTGGGAGTTGATCTGGAATGGTATTAAAACCCTTGCGTCAAACATCTGGGATTCGATCAAAAGCAAAGCCGCCGAAGTCTTCGAAGCGATCAGGGATAAGCTGTCTGAAATTTGGGACAGTGTAAAGGCCACCATTGAGGAAAAGTGGACTACTATAAAGGAATGGTTCGGGGAAATCTGGCAGAAGATCAAGGAAGTATTCAAGCTGGATGAAATGCTGGAAATCGGTAAGGCGGTAATGAATAAGCTTTGGGACGGTATGCAGGCGGTATGGAAAGATGTTACCAAATGGCTCGACGGTGTTGTGAAAGCAGTGGGAGAAGCCTGGGACAAGGTGGTAAGCGGAGCAAAGAACCTGATTAAAGGCGCCAAGGACAATGAAGAAGAAAAAGAAGATAAAAAAGGATCCTCCAGTCCGGGAAGTAGTAAAGGGTATGTAAATAGCGGCCCAGGTGTAAAGGGCCGTGCAACCGGTGGATTTCCAGAGTCCGGTAGCCTTTTCGTAGCCAATGAAAATGGTAATCCCGAAATGGTAGGAAGCTGGGGAGGCAAGGCTGCGGTTGCCAATAACATGCAGATTACGGAGGGAATCACCAGGGCAGTGCAGTATGGCATGAGATCCGCCATTGCTCCGCTGGCTTCCAGCATGAGCGCCATTGTCAGCAATGCAACCCCGCAGCTGTCCCTAGTCGGCACTACCGGACGTAATGTAAATACGGCAGATCAGGTCCAGGCTATGGCTGGCCGAGCTATGGCGATGCCTACAGAAGGCATGTCGGATCATTATCTGTCCATTATGGTAGATCTTCTCCGGAAGATCATAGAACTGATTGAGGCCATGGATTTGACTGTAAATATTGATATCAGGGAGATTAAAAAGAAATTATCCGATCTGGACAAGAGAAGCGGTTTCTCTCTAAGAACAACTTAAGGAGGCGGTACACATGGCAGTAATAACAATCAATGGCCGGGAGTTTCCGTCTCCCGACATTGGCGGAAATCTGGTGGTGGCAACGAATGTAAGTGACGGAAAAAATGCTCTGGGGGAGTTTATAGGCCAGAGAGTGGGAAGAGATCAATATAAATTTGAGAACCTACAATGGAAGTTTTTAGACGCTACCACCTGGGCAGCCATGCTGCAGGAGTTTGATAAATTTGTGGTGACAGCAAGAATCCCGGATATGGTACATAATCGCATGATGACAATCCGCATGTATCCGGGAAACCGGACGGCTACACCGATTGAATTTGATAAAGACGGGCTCCCTACGCGCTATATGGACTGTAAGGTGAACGTCATTGATTGCGGGGTGATTGAGTAGTGCAGCCAGCAAGCCAGAAATATAAAGAACTGATGCGAAGGGAATTCAGAGATCCTTTTTCCCATCTCCGTGTCACTATCGGCTTAATCAACCAGGAAGCCCAGGCCAACGCCTACGTCCCAAACAAAGAAAACTACACGTATTACAGCAGTTTCAAAATGCCCCTGGACAATTATGAGGTCAAGGAGCTATATGCCACCTGTGACCAGGACTACACGGCGGTGGACGGCAGTATGTACTTCCTTCCAAGGGAGAGAGCGGATGTGGTGCTCAATCAGGGCCTTGTCTCAAAGAATCTACTTGGCCCAACTGAAATACGGTTTCCGATTGAGTATGACATCAAAGGCTTAACGATTGAGTTTGGAAAAGCCTACCCGGTGGATTTTGTCATAGAATCCGATAATAATACGGTGGAGATCACTGGGAATGCAGGTGGCCACTTTGTCACAGAGGAAATATTTAACGGCGCTACGTTCCTGCGCCTCATTCCCTCAGTTATGGTAAACGGCCACAGCCGGTTCCGGATCCACAAGATCACAATGGGGATTGGTATTTACTTTGATAATAGAAAGATCCTCTCAGCCACTAAAAGGGAGCATGTCAGTCCTATCATGGAGGAGCTGCCGACCATTGATTTTAATCTGACCGTAAACAATAAGGACCGGGCTTTTGATGTGGAGAACGTCGAAAGCTCTGTAAACTTCCTGGAGATTGGCCAGGATATTACTGTTCTATATGGACAGGAGCTTGATGATGGATCCGTCGAGTGGCTTCCTGGTGCGACTGTTCAGCTGAAGGAATGGTCTGCAGATGATGAACAGATGGAGTTTTCAGCAACAGATCGGTTTGACGGCATGGACGGGACCTATTATAAGGGCCTGTACCGACCGGAAGGGATCAGCCTGTATGATCTGGCGGTTGATGTGTTTTCAGATGCCAAGGTGGATTCCCGGACCTACTGGATCGATCCCTATCTAAAGTCTGTGAAGGTTTCCAACCCGATGCCGATTGTCTCACACAAGGAAGCACTGCAGCTGATTGCAAATGCTGGCCGGTGTATCCTCTATCAGGACAGGAGTGGCAATATCTTTTTACGATCCAGTTTCATTCCAGACATGGGTGCCGATGCAGAAGATGGGGCGGAGTACAGTCTGGCCGGGAACGTCTTAAAGCCGGGAAAGAAGGCGGAATACGCTTCCTACGCATCAGATTTTACGAGGGCGGATGCCAGTCAGTATTTTATCGCTGAACAGGCCCCCTATCTGGATACCGGCTATGTTAGCCAGGCTATGAGCAGAGAGGACGGTACTTTTTTAGAAAATCCCCGTGTTACAGTGCAGTTAGAAGCTTCCTTTACCTGCTTTGGAGTGCAATTCCTTTTTGGAGGAAATCCTCCGGAAGAATTTGTCATACATACATTCCTGTTCGGAGAACCGGTGGAAGATATTACAATCCGGGAGATCAGCCAGGAAACGATTGTTAGCCGGGAGTTTAATACCTTTGATCGCATGGAGATTGAGTTTACAAAGGCGCCTCCGCACAACCGGATCTTGCTGGACTACATCGGTTTTGGAGACATGACAGACTACCACCTGGAATATGGCCATGAACTGACGAAGACTCCGAAAGGTATCCAGCAGGCCAAGGTAAGGGAGCTGCAGGTGATCCGAACTATTTACAATCAGGCCGGGGAGAACAAAGAACTTACCAAAGAGACAATTGTAGTCACGCCCGTAAAAAACAGGTATACATTCTACTTTTATAACGCCGTTTACAATTTGACATGTGCACTGACGGAGCCACGGGTGGGACAATCAGCGACTATAGTAGAAAGTAGTAACTACTTTGCAACCGTGGAGATCACGGGGGTTGCAGGTGCCGTTGAAGTCTCTATATCAGGCAGGGAATACACGACAAGCCAGGCAAAGGTAAGCAGGCAATTAAACCCTGCTGGCAGCCTGGAGACCTGGGAAAATCCCCTGGTATCTGATATGATCCATGCTACTGACTTGGCCGACTGGATCGGTAACTACATGAAAGCTGACCGGGAGTATGAACTGCAATACCGGGGGGAACCCCGTATCGATGCAAATGATCTGGCCTTCTTAGAGAATCGCTATGTCCCCGATATGCTAATACGGATTTATGACCATACCCTTAAATTTAACGGAGCGTTATCTGGATCGATCAAGGCAAGGAGGTATATGGATGTGGATACAACCTAAGATCTGGAAGAAAGATGATCACTTTAATATAGAAGATTATAACCGGATCAAGAATAACCTTCAGGAGCTTCGGGCGCTGGCTGTTACCTTATATCCGGATTTTGCAATCAAAGAAATGGGACCTGATAAGACCTATCAGGACTATAGTTTCTATGCGGATGAAATCAATATCATGGAAGAGAATCTGGGGCGGATACGTGACGGGATATACCCTTTCTGGAAGGGTGAGACGGTTACCTGGTACGAGAATCAGCCCTTCCCAGATTACCGAGCCTTAAATCGTATTGAGGGGGGCTGCCTGAAAATGTATGAGAACCTGATGGGACAATCCAGGGGCCGCCCTCGATGTACCTTCCATCTTGGCCGGGGGAGGTGTGCAGTATGTCGGTAAAGTATGCGAGAGCCATTATAGATGGCGTTACCTATGAGCTGACGTTGGGAGGGGACGGTTTGTATCACGCTGTTATCCCGGCCCCCAAAGCGGCTGGCACGGATTTGATGGAGTACCGAAG
>Ga0213825_1000477_pt1 | contig 28931 bp, 23 predicted proteins | sample MC6MC0900MG_FD_179896 | JGI IMG/M metagenome (GOLD analysis project Ga0213825, IMG submission 179896) | Enriched soil aggregate microbial communities from Iowa State University, Ames, United States - MC6-MC0900-MG | ecosystem: Environmental > Terrestrial > Soil > Unclassified | place: USA: Iowa... | reverse complement strand
CATAAACACCGTATTGCAAATGGGCATTTGCTCCTGTTCTAAGCCTTACAATAACGGTACTTCCTTGTGGAACTTCTGCACGTATTCCTTTATTGATTAAACCATTTGGCCTTACATCAATAAGGAAAACATTCTGTACAGGGTCATTGCCCCTTAAAATCCACTCATAATTATTATCAACTACTGTTCCATTTGGAGATATAGATTCAATACATTCTTTGTAGAATCCGATGCTTTCCCTGGCATCGCTAAAAAATCTAGGTATATTAGCACCTATCCTGCTTGCGGGTATAAATCTTGGTACATCATAACTGGGAACCACATAATGATCACCTTTATCCGATGGTGTCCAATATTGGCTGCCTCCATTGGCCTGATACAGGAATTTCAGTTCTTGTATCCCATCATTCATACCATCTTTTCCAATTAAATAGGTACTACCCTTGGCTGCATGGAATCCACCGCCCACAACCACATGGCCGATCACAACCAAAGGGCCGCCCATCGATACATTGCCGCCAACTAAAAAGCGAACTAAATCCGGTGAGTAGCTGACTGCTTTATTTCCTTTACTGACAAAGCCAACACTCAACCCCCTTGGGCTGTAAAAGCTTCCGCCTATTGCTACAGGCCCTTCAATATCTATAATGTTATTGGCATCGTTAAATACAATAACATTAAATCTTGAGGCAGTACCAAAAGGCTGACCCGCAATATTATACCAATTTATATTATCATAAGGTAATCCTGCACTTGTCATTGCTTCATCACTATAGCTGATATTGTCCATATAAACTCCTGCAAACTGCTCGATTTGCAACACATTTTCATTCTCAATTCAGTTTATTCTAGCGTAAATGGTTCTGTGCAGTTTTCTATGCAATTGGACGAAATTTTATGATAATTTTCTAAAATTCATCGGAATTTATGTAAATGTGGACACGAAAAGTTTAACGCAACAAAGCTATTTTTTCTGTGATCAAGCTTATAAATGAAAAGAGATTGACCAAATAATTAGTCAATCTCAAATACGTTTTCATATGATTGTCTTATCACTTGAATTACCATTTAAAAAGTTTCTTTCGCATGGAAGTACGTCGGCAGACAAGAATAGGCAGATTATTTTAAATTTTATCCACTGCCTTCGATACCTTCAATTGTTTACCGCAAATCATTGTGTTTTTCATTGCTTCCAGTACCAATGGACCTTTCCCGTTTAGTATTTCTATATAGGTAAGAGTATCTTGTATCGTTATGATTCCGATATCTTCTGCCTTAACACCCTCCAGATTGGATATAACTCCAACAAAATTCGTTGCTCTTAGCTTCTTTTTCTTTCCGCCATTGAAGCGTAATTTCATGATATCTTTATTTAATTGATCACTTTTCATTTTTTTAATCTTAGGAACCATATTCATTTTTTCATCAAAAGAAGGTTTCTGAATGGCTACTTCCTCTTTGTCAGGTTTCGCTATTTCCTGAATTTTAAACCCAATCAATTCTTCAATGTCTTGTAAATATCTGGTTTGTGTCGGAGCAACAAAGGTGATGGCTATCCCTTTTCTCCCTGCACGCCCTGTTCTTCCTGTACGGTGGACATAGTTTTCCTCATCCAAGGGGATGTCATAGTTTATAACCAGAGAAATATTCTCTATATCTATTCCTCTGGCTGCTACATCTGTGGCTACTAAATAGCGGTATTTTCCCCTTTTAAAACGGTTCATTGCAGATAAACGATCCTTCTGTTCCATTCCGCCATGCATTTTATTACAGGGATAGCCTAAATCATTCAGACATTCGCATACCATATCCACTCGATCCTTTGTACTGCAAAAGATGATACAGCTATCTGGTTTTTCTATAATCATGACATCTGTGAGTAAGTCAAATTTATCATCTTCATCCGTGATATAAATAAAATGATTAATATCAGCTGTGACGATATCTGCCTCGCTGACATCTATATTGATAGGATCTTTCATATAATTTAATGATAAACTTTTCACTTCATCGGACATCGTAGCAGAAAATAACATTGTCATCCGCTCTCTGGGAAGTTCGTTCATAATTGCTTCTACCTGTTCAATAAATCCCATATCCAGCATTCGATCCGCTTCATCAATCACTAAGCAGTTAATCTTATTTAAAGGTAACGTGCCTTTCTTAATATGATCCATGACACGCCCCGGTGTACCAACAACTACATGCGTTTTTTGCTTCAGCTCTGCCTTCTCGATAGAAAACTGGTGTCCTCCATAGATTGCTGTTGCTTTTATTCGTTTAAATCTACCTATATTAGTAAAATCCTCTTTTACTTGAACAGCAAGTTCTCTTGTTGGAGTTAAAATAAGCGCTTGCGGCTTATTTTCAAGCCATTCCGTTCGTTCACATATCGGAATTACGTATGCGGCAGTCTTGCCGCTGCCCGTCTGGGCTTTGACGATCAGATCATTTTCTTCCAAAGCGGCTGGAATGACTTTAGCCTGGACTTCCGTTGGGTTCTCATACTCCAGACCATTAAGTGCCTTTACGATATCCTCGCTGATTATATAATTATGAAACTTTCTATCATCCATATTTAAACCTTTCTTTCAATTCAAAATCTGCTTACCCATTTTACATGAGAATACTGTTTAATGCAATAACTACTGTTTTAATAACTCCCATACATGATAGGCTTGATTTTTCCTACAGATTCATTTATTATGCATTTGCTATTATGACATGCATTTGATATCATGTAATGTGTAAGAATATTTAAAGCCGTCAGCATCATGGACGCTTTGGATCATAGATAAAAAATAGATATTTAAAAGGTGGAAGTAAAAATGGATAATCAAGAGCAAAAACATCAGCGTCGTCCCAGATATAAAGGCACTCACCCAAGGGCCTTTAAAGATAAATATAAGGAACTGCAGCCAGAGTTATATGCTGATGCAGTGGCAAAGGTCATTCAAAAGGGAAATACTCCTGCTGGTATGCATCGCTCCATTTGTGTAAAAGAAATATTAGATATCTTACAAATTACTCCTGGACAAACTGGATTAGATGCAACATTAGGTTATGGCGGTCACACGTTAGAGATGCTTAAATGTTTAGATTCAAAGGGTCACTTGTTTGCTACTGATGTAGACCCTATCGAATTACCGAAAACCAGGGAGCGTTTGGAGCGCTTAGGTTATGGCCCGGAAATTTTAACGGTCAAGCAAACAAACTTTTCCAATATAGATCAAATTACTCCTGAATCAGGACCATTGGATTTTATATTGGCAGATTTAGGTGTCTCTTCTATGCAAATAGACAATCCTGATAGAGGATTTTCTTTTAAAACAGAAGGACCTTTAGATTTACGGCTAAATCCGTCGAAAGGCATCTCTGCAGCGGATCGTCTTAAAACTATTTCACAAGACGAATTACATGGATTGTTGCTAGAAAATGCGGACGAGCCACATTCTGCTGAAATCTCTCGTGCCATTATCTCCGCAATAAAAAAAGGAGAAGACATCTTAACAACAAATCAGCTCCAGCAAATTATCAAAGATGCTTTGAAATTCATTCCGGAAAAGGAAAGAAACGATGAAGTAAAAAAATCCTGTCAAAGATGTTTTCAGGCGTTGCGAATAGATGTCAATAATGAATTCGAAGTGTTATATACATTTTTAGAAAAACTTCCTGCTGCAATGGCGGAAGGAGGGCGCGTTGCGATCCTAACCTTTCATTCCGGGGAAGACCGTCTTGTTAAGAAATCTTTTAAGCGCTTCTATCGGGAAGGGGTCTATAAGGAAATTGCTCCTGAAGCAATTCGACCGTCAGCAGCCGAATGCAATTCCAATGGGCGCGCTCGATGTGCAAAATTACGTTGGGCTATTAAAGCTTAATTCTTTTCTTTATAAAGATAGACGTGAGCTCAATTTCACTCACGTCTTTTTCTTATTTCAACAGTTTAATACTTTAATCCATATCCCACCGGAAACATTACGTTATCTGTCCTGATATCCTCAACCGTTGAGTAATAAGGCATCGGTAAAGTTCCTTTAAAGCTGCTCTTTCCTGTAAGCACATTCGCTATGCCGTCGCCTTCACTTCCAGGTAAGTAGCACATAACAATCCCCTCCCACTGTCTCATATAATCGCTAATGATTACATTTCTTCCTGCTACAATACAGGTTACGGTCGGATGCCCCAGGCTTTTGGCTAGGTCGATTGCATTGGCATTGTCATCAAGACCAAGCTCTTTGGTAATGTTAATATCCGCACTGTCACCTTTCCATTCAGCATACGGCTTTTCTCCCAGACACAATAATGTCATATCGGCATCCGCTGCTTTTTCCGGGTCAGTGATAATTGTCAGGTCATATTCGTTCGAACGTTCATTCAGTCCATCCAGTATGGTTTTTCCTTCCGGAATCGATTTATGACCATTGTTTTCTGCATCCGAACTGCCAAGCCAGGTGATCGTCCAACCACCACACTGAACTCCGACATCATTTGCGGCGGGTCCTGTTACGAATATCTTTGTTCCTTTTTTAATCGGTAATATTGAGTTATCATTCTTTAATAAGACTAGACTTTCTTCTACCAATGTTTTTGCCAAATCCCGGTATTCCTGTGAACCTACACTGCTCACCTCAGATGTTACCTTCTCCATCATCGGATCATCCAGGATTCCCATCTCATCTTTTACTGTAAGGATTCGCCTGACAGCGTCATTCACACGGTCCATGGAAATATTGCCTTCATTTACTGCTTCAACGATATATTTCCGGCATTCCTCATATTGGGAATCTTCCATCAGCATATCAATACCGGCATTGATAGCAGTAATCGTTTGCTCTTTTAAGTTGTCACCCGGTATATTATGTATTGAGTCCCAATCGCTTATGATAAAGCCCTTAAATCCCATATCGTTTTTTAACATAGATATATATTTCTCATTTGCATGCATCTTAATTCCATTTAAACTGCTGTGGCTGATCATGATGGTCTTAACACCGGCATCAATCATAGCCTGGTAAACGTTTAATAAATCCTGGATTTCTGCATCTGACAGCTGAGCATCGCCGCGGTCGATTAACCGTTTCTCCCCATCCTGAGTTTCACCTGTTCCATACAAAACATTGCCATCTGCAAAGAAATGTTTTGCACAAGGAAGAATTCCTCCATCGTTCAACCCCTTCGCATACGATATACCGAGCTCTGTAACGATACCTGTTTCTGAGGAATAACTTTCATACGTTCGCCCCCATCTCGGATCCTGCGCTGCAGATAAGCAAGGGGAAAAACTCCACAGCATGCCCGTTAACTTTGCTTCATTCGCTACTGCTAACCCCATTTGATAGGTTAACTCTTTATTATTAGCAGCACCGATACCTATATTATGTGGAAATATGACCGTTCCTTCACAAGTATTAACCCCGTGAACAGCATCATTTCCATATATGTAAGGAATACCTGCTTCTGAACTCATGGCAGCTTTCTGATATTTAAGGATCAGATTCTTCCATTCCGATGCATTCAGGGAACTCTCACCAAATGTAGAAAGAATGCTGCCATAGCAATTTTTCTTCATCATATTTTCCGAAACGTTGTATACTGCTCCCTGAACCATCTGGGCAGCTTTTTGGTCCAAGGTTAGTCTTGTAAGAATATCTTCCGCCGAAGTGCTGCTTACCTTATTATCTGATGCGGCTGCCGTATTCTCGCTTGTTTTATCCGTGTTATCAATCTGTCTTACACTGCAGCCTGATAGAACTAGAACAAATGTCAAAAGTACCCCTATTACTCTTCGCTTCATCACTAAGCGCCCCCTATTAATGATATTTTTCAAAAAATGCGATTTACTACACCATTACTTATCGTATACGTGTGATAAATATACATCATTTCCATAATTTTACTCCTATTGGAAATAATATGCAATTGTGCTTTGGAACTATAAGGATTGTTTACTCATTAATAGGCGAAGTTCCTGCCCTCCCTAACTAGACTTTTGCAGCATGACTTTCTTGTACATATAAAATCCTAATAAATCTGACAATAACCATCCTACAACAATTGCCCAGCAAACACCCGAAAAGCCCCTGACAGGTGCTAATGAATAGGCCAGCAATACTCTCAATCCTTGTGATACTATGGTCATCAAAATTGATATTTTAATGGCTCCAAGACCCCTGAAAAATCCATAAAACATAACAATAAAGCCAAGCAATACATAAAATATGGATACAATTCTAAGATATCCAACACCTACAGCGATTACCTCTGTTGCATTTTTATTTACAAAAAGAGTGATTAAGTTTGGGGCAAATATAAATGCAACAATGCTGATGATTGCCGATAAGATTATAGTAATCCTTGAAGTTGCATGAAACCCCTCCCGAATTCTTTTTGTTTCTCCAGCACCTTCATTTTGTGCAGTATATGTAGAAAAGGAATTACCCAAATCTTGCAAAGGGGCATTGGCGACAGAGTCGATTTTAGAGCAAGCTGCAAACGCAGCCATGACCGTTGAGCCAAAGGTATTAACCAACCCCTGAATAAGCATCATTCCGAAGCTGGAAATTGACTGTTGCAATGCTGTCAATATGGAGAAAGTTGCGATCTTATTAAATGCAGACGTGCTGAAAATGAAGTCTTCCCGCTTGAAATTCAGAAATTGCATCCGCTTTATTGTATAAATACCACAGCCTATAGCAGCAAACCCCTGTGTAAGAAGTGTAGCAATCGCCGCACCTGCAGTCCCCATGTGAAACACCACTACAAAGATCAAGTCTAAAATGAGATTTGATATACAAGAGGCAATTAAAAAATATAATGGCGTTTTCGAGTCCCCAAATGACCGTAATAGAAAAGAAAATGCGTTATACATACCGACAAAAATAAAACCATAAAAAACATATTTTAAATAGTCGGCAGCATAGACGGCAGTTTTCTCTGGCATTTGATAAAGGGCGATAATCTGTGGTAAAAAAATTGATGTTACAACCGTAATTAATACGCTTACACTAAACAGAAAAATTAAGGCTGTGGAAATCGTTTTTTTCAGTTCATCATACTGCCCGCCTCCATAGAGCTGAGAAAAAATTGCCGAAGCACCCATAGCAAGTCCCAGCAAAATAGATGTTATAAACACGGTTACAGCACTTGAAGAACCAACTGCTGCAAATGCATCTGTGCCTACAAATTTCCCTATTACAATTGCATCAATAATACTGTAAAATTGTTGAAGTAAATCTCCGATAAATAACGGAATGAAAAATTTCAGAATAATCCGTGATGGATTTCCTTTGGTCATATCAATTTCCATCTTTTTATTCCCTCCTAGCACCTATTAGTAGAGGACAGGTATGCGATTGCTAAATCACCAGTAATCGGATTGGGGTAAACCTCACAATCTATTTCAAAAACCTGCCTGATAAGATTTTTCGTCAGCACTGCTTTTGGATTTCCTGAAGCTATAATCTGTCCGTCTTTAACTACGTAAAGAATGTCGCAGTAAACAGATGCCATAGTAAGATCATGCAGGGCTGCAAGAACACCAATATTTAATGATTTGACAACTGATAGAATCTGAAGCTGATATTTAATATCCAGATGATTGGTCGGCTCATCGAGGATTAGAAACTTTGGCTCTTGAGCAATTGCTCTGGCCAATATTACCCGTTGTTTTTCACCGCCAGATAATGTTAAATAGCTTCTGTCCGCATACTTAGCCAGGTTGACTCTTTCTAACGCGTCGGCTGCGATTTTATAATCCTCCATATTGTCAGATTCCATGAAATGTTTGTGTGGTGTTCTCCCCATCATCACCATCTCGCGGACAGTAAAATCAAAGCTCAATTCATTAAATTGGCCTACCACCCCCATATCTTTTGAGATAGCACGAGTAGATGTTTTTAGAACATCCTTATCTCCTAAAAAGACAATGCCTTTCTGCGGTTTTATAACTTTATAAATACTTTTCAGCAAGGTGGACTTTCCACACCCATTTGGTCCAATAATTCCAACAAATTGTTTATCATCCACTTTCATGCTGATGTCTTTTACAATATCTGCACCCGATAAGGTGACTGATACATGATCTACTTTTAAATTCAATTATCTCCCTCCGAATCCATAGCTTTTTCTAATCAGAATATACATAAACACAGGTGCACCAAAAAGTGAGGTGACGATACCTATTGGCATTTCTCCATTTGGAATTACTGTTCGGGCAAAAATATCTGTCCACATCATAAACAAACCTCCGAAAAGAATCGACGCAGGGACTAGCCGCTTATGATCTGACCCCACAATGCTACGTACAATATGAGGAATGATAAGACCTACAAATCCAATAATTCCGCAGCTGGAAACCAGAACACCTGTTACTACGGAGGAAATCACCATGTACAACCGTCTGTAAAAATTCAAATTAACACCCAAGGTGATCGCAGTTTCTTCTCCCATTAGCATCGTGTTCATTACTCTTGATTGGAACAGGAAAAAGATTATTGCTGCTATTACCACTGTAGATACAAGAGGCAAAGTATCCCATTCCGCTGATGCCAGACTTCCCATTGTCCAAAAGGATACAGAACGTATACCCTCTGAGTTTTTCGCGAAATAAATGATAAAGTTTGAAGAAGCACTGCATAGGGCATTAATTACAGTTCCAGCTAAAACCAGCTTGACAGAAGATGTTTTTCCTCCGATACTGGCAAGAGCTAATACAAGTGCCGCAGCACTCAGCGCACCAATAAATGCCCATGTCGCAACCCCGAACTCTCCGAGCATTCCTCCTGCCCCAAATCCAAGCATAATTGAGAAGGTTGCTCCTAAGGCACCTCCAGATGAAATTCCTAAGATATAGGGGTCAGCCAAAGGGTTTTGTACGGAAGCCTGCATTACTACTCCGCAAAGTGCCAACCCAGCCCCCACAATCATTGCCAAAAGAACCCTGGGAAATCGGATTTGCCAAATAATATCTACAAACATACTGTTCACCAAATCACTAGCATCACCGATTTGGCAGCCAGACAATTGATGTATCAATATCTGAAAGGATTGTTGAAAGGGGATCGATACTTGACCAATAGATACTGAAATTACAACCGTTGCAACGACAGCAACGAGTAAAATTATAAAAATTATTGAGAATGAAGATTGCTTATGTAAATTGCATTTAAAGGTCTGCCAGGCATTCTTTTGTTCTTCTTTTTGTATTGAAGCCATCCTTATTCCTCCCTAAACAATTCAGGAAGAATAAACTCTGCAACATCCTCATATAAATCCGCAAGATTTAGGCTGCCGCGAATAGCATTCGTATAATCAGCCACCATTACACTCCCTGTTTTAATAGCAGTAACATTTTTTAAGCTTGAATTATTAAGTAATAAATGCTTTGCAGCGTCGCTGTCGGATTTCTGGAACTCGGTGATAATAATTTTATCAGGGTTAATAGAAAGGATGGATTCGGTAGACATCTCTACATAGGTATCCTCTGATACTTTTATGTACTCGCCGCCTGCTCCTTCCACCATTTCATCAATGACACAGAGGGTAGGACCGTAATAGTAATAAGTACCCTTTTGACCTCCAGCAAAAAGCAAAATCCGTGGCTTATTAGCCGACTGTGAGGCTTTGTCCTGAATCACTTTAATTCGAGTTTTTTGATCCTCTACAAAAGCATCTGTTTTATCTTTCATATTTAGTACCATTCCCAAATTGTTGATGTCGTCAAAAACGCTGTTAATTGTACGGCCCATGGTATAGTTAATACCTGTAAGAACGGGAATTCCTCTCTCATTCCAAAACGAAATATCCCCAAGACGTTCATCGGTAAATGTCGAAGACATGGCAACAATTAAATCCGGCTCCAGTGCGATAATAGATTCTTTAGAAGGCCACGTATCCGTAAGCAGCGGAAGCTGTTTTACCTGTTCTTCATATTGGGAATAGGATTTGTCTAAATAGGCCAGTCCTACAATCCTGTCTTTTTCTCCAAAGTGAATCATCAACTCTGCAAGCCCCTGCCCAATTACGACAATTCTCTCTGGTTCCTCAGCAACGGTTTGCTGAACTTCGTTTCCTTTATCGTCATAAATAGTGAATTTTAGAGGATAATAACCGTCCTGCTGCGGGGTATTCATCTGGTTAGTTGATACTGGATTGAAAGCCTCCTTTTCGTTTGTTGGCTGTTCAGAGCAAGCTACCAATGCAGTACAACAGATGATCGCCAATAAAATAGATGTTATTTTTTTAAGCATAAATGTCCCTCCTGTATTAAAGTAAGTTAGTTTTAGCTAACTCGTAGTATATTGTACCGTATAAACGCTTGTGAACTATATTGCTTGCGATGCCAATTTATGTTGAGAGAAAGTTCATCGATAAAAGAATATGGGCAAAACAAAAACCACAAGTATGAACTTATGGTTTTTGTACGACGCTTTTAAATTATCTACGAGAAAACTTATTCTGCATTACGCAGCAATGAGGATTCCCGATATTTTAATGGGGTAATACCATATTGCTTTTTAAATGCCGCGCAGAAATTGCTAGAGCTTGAATAGCCAATATCATAGGCAATTTCATTAACTGATTTCTCTGTGTTCAACAGCATGGAAGAAGCCTGTTGTAACGAAAATTTCCTGTGATAGCTAAAAATAGTATCTCCATAAACAAGCTTGAAACCTTTGGTCAGTTTTTTAGGATTAATGACCAACGTCTTAGATAGTGAAAGAATGCTTGGTAATTCAAACGGCTGATCAAGCAAGATTCGAGGAATTTCTTTTATTTTTTGTAATTCATAAGGGGTGAGTGCTGTTGGCTCATACTTATCATATTTCATAATCTCGTTGGATACGATCATTGATAATATCTCCATAACTTTACTTTCGTAAAATAAAGTGCGGGTTTTTGCAGGGGGGCGGCAATTAAATATTTGCAGAAAAGCTGAAGCGATTTCAAGGGGAGTGTTTAAACCTAAGTAATAATCCGAGCGAAGCTGATCTTCCAGTTTTTCTATCGTATCATTCCATACATCGACTCCTGTACTTCCAAAATAAGAAGGAAGTACATGCCTGTTGGCTGTTATGGAAACTCCCTGATACTTTTGACCTGCACAACGCCTGATGATACCTTTCATATCCTGTGATAAAGAGATGGATAAGTTGTTTGAGCTAAAGCAAGTATCTCCTGCCTTATCTTCTTCTATATACATGCAGCCGTCTATACAGTATTCAATTTCGAAATAATTGTGGGATAAATCAAATGCTGTTACGATATCCTCATGAAACACAAAATCATAAATGAGCAACATAGCATTACCGAGCAAATTATATATTTGTATGGTTCCCTTGCCATACTCCGGTTTTATATCATAAACGATACCCTTTCTTTTATCGTGGTTAGGCAAGAAACGAGCTTCCCCAATTTGCTCATGCATGGCTCTATATTGCTCTAGCATAGAGTCATATCCATTTTTTGAATTGATATAGAATTTATGCTCCATTTACAAGCTCCTTTCTTGTCTTATTATCAAAAAATTATATTTAAGCAACCCGTTAGCATGCACTAACTATACCATACTGCTCTATTTATTACTATTTGAAGCAATTGCATGGTGGTATATATGTTGCCATCTATGAAAATAAATAGCTTGTCATAGACAAGGAACCCATCATGCAGCTGTTGTTATAAGTCGATATCTTATCTTCTTTATCGTAGGCGCCAAGTATATATAAGATTGGATTAAAATGATCCGGCGTAGGTACAGCTAATTTTGCGGTTTCTCCCAAACTCAAATAATTAATGACATTCTCATGATTTCTATTTTCAATATTTTCTCTTATATAATCATCAAATTTATAAGCCCAATCAAAACCTTTATCGTCCATTCCCCAATCAATCATACGCAGGTTGTGAACAATATTTCCGGTGCCAAATAATAAAACGCCTTGATCTCTTAAGGATTTTAACTCCTTGCCTGTCTGATAATGAACTTCCGGCGGTGCGGAGGCATCAATACTAATTTGAAAAACAGGGATATCCCTTTCGGGGTACATATGGACCAGAACAGACCAGGTACCGTGGTCAATTCCCCAGGAATTATCAAATACACTTTGTTTGGTGATTAATTTTTTTACATTCTCCGCAAGTTTCGGATTACCGGGGACATTGTATGGAATCTCATATAACTCTTTAGGAAATCCGTACATATCATAAACAGTCTTTGGATTTTCCTCATTCATAATCTTTGTGCCTTTCGTATACCAATGAGCGGAAATTGATACTATTGACTCAGGTTTAGGTATTTTCTTCGCTATTTCCCTCCAGCTCCTCGTATAGCTGTTATCTTCTATTGCGTTCATAGGCGAACCATGGCCTATAAACATCATCGGCATTTTAGACATATTGTCAACTCCTTTTCATTTTATGTGTATCAGTTGATATTTAATTTTATGATTATAGTTGCGCTCTGTTTATCGGATGCCGATGCACCTTATAGCACTTCCAGCAGTATCTCGTATGGGGCAAGGACATATATTTCGTGATATCAGCGTGGTCTTTAGATCGTTTGCTCACACAACATTGCTGCCAATCGCTACGGCATCATTGATCTCATGCTCCATATGTAGAAATATCTATAAATCCGTCCCCAGATACCTCTACTCCTTCCGATATAAGAAGATCTCTTTGAATAGCCGCATATCTTTTATCCGGAATTGATATTTTGCCTTTGGAGTTAATGATTCGGTGCCATGGGAGATTATATTTTTCAGACATAGAATGAAGTAACCTGGCCACCTGTCTCGCACCTCTCGTATTACCTGCTAGTCTTGCAACCTGTCCGTAGCTCATAACCCTCCCATATGGTATTCCCTTTATTATTACAAGGACTTCCTCAGTAAACTGTGTCATATCGAACAAATCTCCTTATCAAACCTTAAATTTATTATTTCATCACAGAGTTCGGTTAACACCAATATACCGAATGCTATGCTCTATATGATCGCAACTGGGCTGAAAATGCTTGAACTCAGCCTGCTCAGAAATCTTTCGGAGCAAGGCTTGAAACGAACAGTACCTTCAGTAATGGCTGTCACACTAATTATATCATATTTTTCAAGTTAATAACATGTATGTCTCAACTGTTTTACCTAAGTTCCACAATACTTCAGGCTACAATTGTTTATATATCAATTAATAAAATATTCAATGAAACAGCCATTACAGAGAAAAGTACAGTTTTTGACTTGCAAACAGAAATTATAAGAACTATAATTTTATATTGTTTGCGGGAAATATAAATACAGCTACAGGAGGGATAACAATGCAGACTGAATGTCACACGGTAAAGAATACAATTCATCGATACCGAAGTTTTCGCTATGCTTTAATATTGGAAGGAATTGCTGTTGGAGCAATTTCAGGCGCTTTTGTTGTGCTTTTCCGGTATCTCCTGACTTATGCGGAGAAATTGCTAAATACAGTTTTAAACTATGGGAAAGATCACATATGGGTAATACCAGTGTGGTTTGTTTTTTTGACAGCTGCAGCTTTTGTTGTTGCAATGCTGTTGAAATGGGAATCCTTTATATCCGGAAGTGGAATTCCCCAGGTAGAAGGTGAAATGATAGGGGAATTAGACCCCTGTTGGTGGAGAGTCCTAGCCGCAAAGATGGGTGGAGGTCTTCTTTCCATTGGGTGTGGTCTGTCGCTGGGAAGAGAGGGGCCAAGTATTCAGCTGGGTGCAATGGCTGCAAAGGGCTTATCGCGCCTGACCAAAAGAGCCAAGACAGAGGAGAAACTTCTAATTACATGCGGGGCCAGTGCCGGACTTTCTGCTGCATTTAATGCCCCTATTGCTGGTGTATTATTCTCCTTAGAAGAGGTTCATAAACATTTTTCGCCGGAACTGCTTTTATCTACCATGGCCTCCTCCATTACGGCTGATTTCGTTTCCAGAAATGTGTTTGGCCTTCAGCCGGCTTTTAATTTTCAGATCATCACCATGATGCCTTTATCTACTTATGGCCACGTGATTCTTTTCGGGATAATCCTGGGAGGCATGGGAGTCCTTTATAACAACTGCCTTTCCATGACTCAGGATTTGTATATGAGAATACCATTTCAGGCAGTCCGGGTTCTGATTCCATTTTTACTGGCAGGAATCTTGGGCTTTACCTACCCATATGTTTTGGGCGGAGGTCATTCCCTAGTGGAAACACTATCCAGCAGCCAGTTGATCCTCGGAGCATTGATCGTACTTCTAATCGCAAAATTCAGCTTTTCCATGTTAAGTTTTGGTTGCGGTGCCCCGGGTGGAATTTTTCTTCCTCTTCTGGTAATCGGAGCGGTGATGGGTAGTATTTATTACCATGCATCCGGATTGGTAACCGGTTCCTTAAACGGACTTCTGGATAATTTTATTATTCTGGGAATGGCAGGTTGTTTTTCTGCTATTGTACGCGCTCCCATCACCGGGGTAATTCTGATCAGTGAAATGACTGGAAGCTTCTCTCATTTGCTGACACTGTCCATGGTTTCCCTGGTGGCCTATATCATCCCCGATATGCTTCATACGGCTCCCGTCTATGACCAGCTTCTTCACCGGTTGCTGGCAAAGATGAAACCGGAAATTCATTCTTCTGTAAGCAAAGAAAAGGTACTTGTAGAAGGGATGATATTTCACGGAAGTGATGCAGAGGGACAGAAGGTCTCGGAGATCAACTGGCCCCAAACCTGTCTGCTGGTATCACTTATGAGAGGCGAAGCGGAGTTTGTTCCCCGGGGAGATACAACATTATCCGCCGGAGATAAAATCGTAATCCTGTGTGACGAATCTGCTCAGGGGAAAATCCACAGAGTCCTGCAGGAAATGTGTGAAACAGTAAAAATATCTTCTCAAAAATAAAGTAAGCTGTTGATAGCTTTTTGAATAATCACATCGTCCTTCGAATTCAGAATATCTTCCATTCGCATCACGCAATGCCCTATACCCTTTTTCGATGAATATACGAGAAAATTGTTACCTCTATAAAAAATTGCACCCCTTTCGCCTAACATGTTATCACATGCCTAGCTTTTGGGGTGCAGTTAAAACTGAGGTTGATTTCGTTGCGTTGATTCAATTGGTTTTGCCGTTACTTTTGCATAATATGGATGGCAAAGCCGCCAAACTCACCGTCTAAATAGACGTTCTTCAGTTTACCATCCTCGGAATATGCTGCTGTATCCATGTTAAAGGAGAAGCCTTTCTCTTTTAACTCTTCTGCGGCAGCGGTCAAATCAGGTGTACGCATAGCGATATGGCCGTTTGCCCCCAGGAATGGAGCCTTCATACACTCGAAGTAAGGACCGCCGAATTCGGACTTTTGTCCATGACGAGGCTCCAGGTTAAACATCATGCTCAGAAGCTGAGCCAGTCTTTCTGCCTCCTCAGCATTTGGGGTATTGATGCCGATATGCTCCAGTTCAAATTTATTATTCATAATTATACCTCTCATTCATTTAAGTAATTTAGAATCTTACATTGGGAACAATAGCAAAGCTCCGGCAGTTAAAGCAAGCAGGCGGATAAAGTACATCGGAATTGTGTATTTCCAAAACTCTATTAGCTTATACTTACCAATTCCCATTACCATAGCTGGCATACCGTCAATTGGTAAGAAATGGCCATTCCAGCCCGAAACTACAATTGCAGCAGCTGCTGCTGTTGGATTTAGGCCCAAGCTCATGCAGGTAGCAATAGCCATAGGTGCAAATACATACACAGTACCTATAGTGGATCCTGTAAGGGTTGCAAGTACACTTGTTAGCATGCAGAAAACAAAGATTAGGATGAAAGGATTGATATTAGTGCCAAGCATATTAGCTACAGTTTCACCAACTAAAGCAGTTAAGCCTGTACTGCCTAGAGCATCAGCGACACCGATGACGCCAGCAGACATCAAAATAATTGGAGCACCGATGTTGTTACGAATTTCATCGAAATTCAGAACACCGATAGCTAAAATCAGACATGCAGATAAACCTGGAATCATATATCCTGCATCGCCAACTTTACTTTGAAGAATCATACCTACAACAGCTGCAATAAAGGCTGCATATGTTGTATTTTCTTTCCATTTTGGTAAATCGTAAACTGTTTCTTTAGACTTATCAGCGTCGAGTTCTGTATCTTCAACATTTTTGTTAGGCAGAACTTTATAACCAATTAAAGCCCATGCTACATAAGCTAATGAAAGTATTAGATTTACAATAGAGAATTTTGCTAAGGAAACGCTGGTAATACCTGAATCAGCAGCTCCTAAAACAGCAATAACAATCCCGTATTGTAATGTAACATTTACAGGAATTAGTGGATGATTAGCTGCGAAACCAGCAGCAGCAATAACTTTACCACGTGGTAACTTGTCAGTATACTGTATCGTAGATAATATACCTAAAGTAAGAACATAGAATGCAGTTGAGCCCGTGCCAAAGATACTGCTAGCCAACATAACGATAATAAATAACAGTATATATGCCTTAAATCCACCTTTGTTAGCCATATTTAAAATTGTTTTTCTGAAAGTACCAATAAGGCTGGTTTTTTGAAGAGCTGCCACGATTGCCATGAAAGAGGCAAGCATAATAATGGTAGCGTTAGAAAAACCGCCGAAAGCAGTCTTGATATCGGTTATTCCAAAAAGAACCATTAGCAAACATGCGAGAATTGGAGGTGCGCCGAACGGAAGTTTTTCTGTCATGATTAAAATAACCATGAATGCAGTGATAGCAATGGCAATAATCATTGGGATAGTCATTTGATTGAACTCCTCTCTATTATACAGGATTATTTTTTGCATTTGGGACATTATATCAATTCAATCGTTCTGCTTGGTAAAATGCGTGTACAGTGTATATACCATACAATATCACGCTTCTTTCCTGGCATGAACCATAAGGATCGCATAATCTATGGCATTGACCAGGCTCAGCTCGCTGGAACGGCCACTGCCTGCAAGGTCGATGCCGGTGCCATGGTCCACGCTGGCACGAATGATAGGCAGACCCAGGGTTACATTCACACCTTCGACAGCCTCCCAGTGCTTTTCCTCACGGTTATATACAAAGCCTTTCACCTTTAAAGGGATATGACCCTGATCGTGGTACATGGCCACAACGATGTCATACCATCCGCCCAGTGCCTTAGAGAACACGGTATCGGGAGGAGTAGGCTTCTTTTCAGGGATCATGATGCCCTCAGCCATGGCAGCATCGATGGCAGGCTGGATTTCTTTGACTTCCTCCCAGCCAAACATGCCGTTCTCACCGCAATGAGGATTAAGCCCTGCAACGCCAATTTTAGGTTCCTTAATTCCCAGTGCTTTGCAGCCTTCATTGGCAATGCGGATGCAATCCAGGACACGATCTTTCCTTACACGGTCACAAGCTTCTCGTAAAGACACATGAGTGGAAACATGGACGACCCGCAGATCGCCGTGAGCCAGCATCATGGTGTACTTAGGGGTGTCCGTGTAATCAGCATAAATCTCGGTATGGCCTGAGTAGTGGTGGCCAGCCATGTTTATGGCTTCCTTGCTCAGAGCATTGGTAACCGTAGCATCGATCTGGCCAGCCAGAGCCAGCTGAATAACTTTTACAACGTACTGGAAAGCTGCCTCTCCGCCCAGGGCACAGGCTCCCACGCCAAAAGGCTCAGGTACATCCATACTGGAGGTATCAGGAATTTCGTCTGCAGGAATCAGCTTCAAATCCATTAAGTCGATGGTGCCATAGGTATACTTGCCTTCGGTGGGTGTGGATACCACATTCAGCTCCAGATGAATGCCGTGAACTATCCCGGCCACCTTCAGAGCGTAACGCATGGAAGTCTCGTCGCCTACTACCAAGGGTTTACAACGCTGGTAGATTTCCTCATCTGCCAGTGCGCGAACCGTTATTTCCGGACCATTTCCAAAGGGGTCACCCATAGAAATGCCTATCACTGGTTTAAATTTTATACTCATATTAACACATCCCTTTGTCGGCGTTTTCCTTCAAAACTTGTTTTAGTGCGGTGGCGCCTTCGTCGCATAAGTAGTTGAATGGACGGCGGCAGTCGCCTACAGGATAACCAAGCAGAGAAACAGCCTTTTTAACAACCGTGTTCGGATTGCCATATTTGAATACGGCACGGAAGGAGGCGATGGAGTCTTGGGCGGCTTTCGCCTCTTCAAGCTTACCAGCCTTGAACAGTTCATAAATAGATGCCAGTACATGAGGGTATACGTTTGCACATCCTGCGATGCCACCTGCACCTCCTGCCTCCAGGCAAGGCAGAATCAGTGAATCGTTTCCGGACAAAACACGGAAGTCTTTGTCTAAGTCCTTTGTAAGGTTGATGTAGGCAAGTAAGTTATCCCAGTCACCGCTGGAATCTTTGGCGCCCATGATGATGTCTACATCTTTAGCCAGCTTTGCAACGGTTTCAGGAAGTAATTTGTTGCCTGTGCGTGCAGGGATGTTGTACAGCACGATTGGAATGTCTACATGCTTGGCAATTTCCACGTAATGGTCGTAAAGCTCTTTTTGAGAAGCAAGCGCAAAGCTGGGGGTGATAATGGATAACACGTCGGCACCAAGCTCCTGCGCTTTCCTGCTGATACGAATGGTATCAGCCGTGGAAATGCAGCCGGTACCTGCGTACACCGGAACGCGATGCTTTACTTGATCGATCGTAGCTTCCAGAACCTCAATTTTTTCATTTTCACTTAGGATGTACCCTTCGCCGTTGGTTCCAAACGGGAACAGACCATGGACGCCGCCCTCCAACATGCGTTCAATCTGGTTTCCCAGCTCCTTCAGATTGATCGATTCATCAGGATTCATCGGGGTCAGAATCGGTGGGATAATGCCTTTTAATTCAACATTCTTCATAATAACTCTCTCCTTTTTTATTTGCATAATAATTATAGGATTTCTAAGTACAGATTTCTTGCATCCTCTGCAGTTACAAGACGCATATTATTTACCAGCAAGCGCTGCACTTGCATACCGGCCTCTACTAAACCATCCAGATCCTCGGGTGGAACGCCAAATTCCTTTAAGCTGGTTGGGATATCTAAATGACGTACGATCCGCTCAAGCTGCCCAATCAGCCATTCTGCCTTTTCAGCCGCTGTCTGGCAGATCGTATCGGTGTCATGGCAGCAGCGGTCATAGGCCTGAGCAAAACGATCCTGACAGACAGATGCATTGAAACGCATAACCGGAGCCAGTAAGATAGCATTGGAAACGCCGTGAGCAATGTGATACTTACCGCCCAATGGATAGCTTAGGGCGTGTACCGCTGTGGTACCGGAAGCTGTGATTGCAATACCGGCATAGAATGCAGCAATCTGCATCTTGTTCTTCGCTTCCATTGCCTCGGGATCATCACAGGCAGGGATAATATTGTTCAAAATCATATCAAGCGCTTCCATGGCAAAGGTGTCTGAGAATGGATTAGCCTTTTTGCTGGTGTAGCACTCAATGGCGTGAGCTAAGGCATCCACGCCGGTAGCGGCAGCGATCGGTCTAGGTAAATTTTTAATCATGCGGGCATCTAAAATCACATAATTGGCAATCATATTATCATTTACTATGCCAACTTTCAGCTCTTTTTCCGGAACTGCGACAATGGCATTTGGAGTTACCTCCGCACCGGTGCCGGCGGTGGTGGGAATCAGAATTGTTGGGACACACCTTTTTGCACGCCCCGGCTCATCCAGTAGTTCCTTTACACCGTATTCATCGGTTACAAGCACGCTGGCCAGCTTGGCAGCATCCAAAACACTGCCGCCGCCGCAGGCAATCATCATATCTGCGCCGCTTGCTTTGAATTGATCAACAATATTCTGCACGGCTATATAGGACGGCTCTGACGGAATCTCGTCCAGTACATAGTAATCTGCTCCCGCAGCCTTTACTGCAGCTTCCGGCAAATCAAACAGGCCGGAGGCATGGATTCCCTTGTCGGTAAACATGGCTACACGTTTAACTTGATGATTCTTTAGGATTGCGGTAATATTGTCTATTGAGTTTTCGCCGCCGTAAACGGCATGGGGCAATTTTACATTGTATACAGTCTGCATCTGACATCACTCCTTCTGGTAACCATTTAGTAAAAGACTTCCTTGTGGCTGTTGCTTATTTTGTGCCCTCGCCGGAGGTAGGGTTGTACACGCCGACGAACTCACGCTTTGCGCCGATAACATCTTCTTCGGTAAAGCTAACGTATTTAATGCACTTACGGGTGTACGCTGCATATGTCAGATGCAGTCTGCCATCGGTGCTCTGCATCAGGTAAGGGTACTCATACTGCTTATTGTTTGTTTTATTCTCCTCACCGATGTATCCCTCGCCGCGTTCCATCAAGCGGATTAATGGGAAGGTAAGACCGCCGTCTTCGGACAGTGCCACCGCAACAGGGCAACGCAGCCCCGGCCATGCAGCTTTGCCTGGAACGGGTGATGGAGTGGCGGTGGGATTATATGCCACAGCAACACGGCCGCTTTTGGTACGGATAGCACTAATAGAGGAATTATTGTTCGGCAGAGGTGTCGGTTTCGGCTCTGACCAGGTTTCTCCCCAGTCCAGAGATTCGCTGCGGTAGACATTGTCAGCCTCACGGCTTCGCATGAAAGCTGCAAGGCGCCCATCATCAAGCTCCACAACGGTAGGATGAACACGGCCACGGCTGCCCGGCATCTCTACCATACGCCAGGATTTGCCCTGGTCATCAGAAATCTGGAATACGCTGGGGTCACCGGACAGACCTTCCTCAGAGTCGGAGCACAGCCAGTTGCCAAAAATCCAGCGGCCATTTTTCAGGATCTGAATCGGCTGGCGGCAGAAGCTGCCCTCTCTTTGGAAGACGGTTTCATAGCCGCCCCAGGTCAGGCCGCCATCAAAGCTCTTCTGGCATCTGATTTGAGAGGTGAACTGCATGTTGTCTTTGCCCGCAATGCGGTCCAGCTGCGCGGTGTACATACACCAAACAGCACCGTCAGGGCCATTGAATAAAGATGGATTCTGCTCGCTGCGCTTTGGGTCACCGGAAACGGAGACCGGCGGCCTCCATCGTTCGGCCCCCTTTGGAAGACGGGCACATACAATATGTACGTCGGCTTCTCCTTCATAAGTTCCAGCAAACCAGCAGCACAGCATATCGCCGTTTGGCAGTTCCAGCATGGCAGGAGAATGACAGGTGGCAAAAGGGCCGGGAGGTACCATGGATTCCACAGTACCCATTTCTTCGTTGCGGTAGATACGACCGTCTAAAGTCAAACCGGCGAGAGTAGGATAGTTCATAATTTATACCTCCAGTTCATATTTTTGATCTTTTAGGATATCTTTTCTGCTAATTTAATAAGCAGATCCCGATCTCCAAAACCACCGGATTTTGAAATAATGTGATATGTTTTATTCTTGTAAATAAATTCTGTTAAAACAACCCCGGTTGCCATTTCGCAAATTGGCGTCAGCTCCGATATGCCTACCGCTTGCATTAACGACATCAGCGTATCGCCGCCGGTACACAAAAGAGTAGCGTTCAGACCGCCGTCAAGCATTCGCTTAATCAAAGCTGCCAGATTATCCGAAATTTGCACCCGAAGCTGTTCCATTGTCAAGTTATGTTCCCGTGCGTAGATATCGGTATCCTCACACCCTTCCGGGTCATTCACATCAAGAATAAAGCATTTTTTAGCATATGCCTGTGCCAGCCATTGACGAACACATCCGACCGCAGCCTTACTATCCGCCCAGCGATCTTCCAGTTTTTGAACAGGGTTCAAATTTACATGCGGAAAGCCGTGTTCCTGTGCCGCCTTCATTTGGCTGATCGTTACTGGATTGACACTGCCACATGCTATAAACAGGATATCTTCAAGCTTTGGTATCTTCGGAGCAGGCCCCTTCAAATTCAGCATATCTGCAAGCACTGCTGCAAACCCGGCACATCCTGCACTAAATCGCAGACGATCCAGTCCCAGTTCCCTGCCGATGTGTTTTAAATCAGCATCTGTTTCAGCATCAAATACCTGGATGCCGGGATTTGAAATATTATGCTCTTCCTTTCGCGGGTGTATCAACACCGGCATATTTGTTTGCTGTCCAAGGATATCCGCCACCGCTGAGTCCAAAATCGGTTCAAAAGGATCCTGGCCAAATACGCTCTGGTCCACAGGTACACCGTCGACATAGTGAATCCCCTCCCGGGTGACTCTGCCCAGTTTGGGAAAAGCAGGGAGAAACGGAATGGTGTCGATACCTGTTGCGTCCATCAGTGCCATCAATTCACTACCAATATTTCCCCGCAGTGCGGAGTCTGTCTTTTTATAAATGTAAGAAATTCCGGCTTTAAATGCTCTATGCACTATGCTGTACACAATCTCATAAGCTTCCTGGGGCTTCACATGCCGGGTTTCTGCAACCATAACTAAAACTTCTACTGTTTTTTCAATTGATCGGAAATCATAGTTTAAATCTGTGACCACGACTGTTGCTGCACCCCTGGCTGCAAACTGCACCCCGGTGTCAAGTGCGCCCGTGAAGTCATCTGCAATGATTAAAAGCTTTACCATACATTCACCTCCTGTTGTTTCATTTTGAAACAGTTTAGAAGGGTCAATTCCTTTTTTGTACATTACGGAAATTTTCAATCCCCTTTTCTTTAAATTTATATTCATTTTATATAAATTCCACTGCTTTCGTCAAGTTATTTTCATCTATAAATCGTTTATTTTTGAAACATAAGAAAAATTTGTTGCTTAATTTTTGTGCATTTGGTATAATACGTTCAAATATGAAACGAATTATTGAGGTGCCTATGAAGAATGATATTCGTGTTTTGGGCATTGCGCCCTATGAGGGAATGAAAATTCAGATGCTCAATCTGGCGAAAGAATATCCCCAGATTGATTTGACAGTCTATGTGGGGGATATGGAGCAGGGTCTTATCATCGCCCGGAATAACTTTCATGGAGATTACGATGTGGTAATATCACGTGGTGCTACGGCGCAGATGCTGCGGCAGCAGCTGACCATTCCGGTAATCGAAATTGAAATTTCTATGTACGATATTCTCTGTGCCATCAAACTGGCAGGCGGACTTAAAAAAAAGACTACCATGATTTCCTTCGCCGATATTCGAAACCATGTGATGCCCTTATGCGAATTGCTGGAATGTGACATTGATATCCATACAGTAGATTCTATTGAGGCGGTGGAGCCCACCCTGCGCAGTCTTCAGGATACACAGTGCGAGACCATACTCTGCGACGTAATTGTTAACACCGCCGCCCAGCGGCTCGGTATCAATTCCTTCCTGATCACCTCCGGGATAGACAGTATCCGAAATGCCTTTAACCAGTCATTGCTGCTATGTGAAAGCCAACAATACCTGCAGGATGAAAATTTATTTTTTCGAGAGCTTATTCGCGGACAGATCGGGCATACGATTGTCTTTGACAGTCAGGGAAATTTGTTTCTGTCTACACTGGAAGATATAAAGCCTGAATTATTGGAATTGCTGCGTCAGGAACTATCCCAAACCGGACAGGAAGAGGATCAGCGAATCAGCCGTTCACTGAAAGGCATGCGCTACTCCATTCGTGTTCGGCAAATTGCCAGCGGCTCTTTGCGATACACCGCTTTTTTCTTCGATGAAAGAAAATTGCCGGTATCCTCAACCCAGATGGGTATCAGTTTCTCGGGTCGAGCCGAGGCAGAGGCAGCTTACTACAACAGCATTTTCAGCTTTGCAGGGAATATCCAAGGTTCTCAGCAGGAAATTGATCAAATAAGCCAAAGCACTGCCCCTGTCATCTTCACAGGCGAGGATGGAACAGGTAAGGAATCCATCGTCAGCATGCTTTACATCAGGGGCCCGCTGCACAACAACCCCTTAGTGTCCATCAACTGTAGCCTGCTGAACGACCGTAGCTGGGCATTTCTTATGGAGCATCACAACTCTCCGTTGGCAGACGAGGGCAGCACCCTATACTTTGCAAATGTGGATGTATTATCTTTGGAACGGCAGTACCAGCTTATCGCTGTGCTAAAGGAAATGGATGTGTGCCAGCGAAACAGGGTAATGATTTCCTGTGTTTGCCAGAGCGGCGAATATATATCTAAAGTAGGTGCTCTTTTCCGAGAAAAGCTTTCCTGTCTTTCCTTGTATCTGCCGCCGTTGCGTCAGCTCTCCCATCAGATTCCCACTCTGATGAATCTATGCCTGAGCCATATGAACGTCAACATGCCCCGGCAGATTTTAGGTGCTGATCCGGAAGCGCTGTCTCTATTGCAAAGTTACAACTGGCCCCATAATTACAACCAGTTCCGCCGGGTAATTGGGGAACTTGCGATTACGGGTACCAGCCAAATCATCACCGCCGAAAATGTCCGTCAGGTGCTGCGCAAGGAGCGGCACGTTGGTGCTTTCTCCTCCTTAAAAGAAAATGCCGCCACTCCTCTGGATTTAAACCGTACGCTTTCAGAGATCAGCCAGGACATCGCTATCCGGGTGGTCAGCGAAACCGAGGGCAACCACACTGCTGCAGCCAAACGCTTGGGTATCAGCCGTACAACCCTATGGCGTCTGTTGCAAAAATAATATGCAAACGAAGCTAATAAAACATTTATTTACTAGCTACAAACTATAAATAAAGGAGCCAGGGCTCAAGCCCTGGCTCTTTTTTCCTTATTTTTGTATAATTCCAGTACAGAAAACAAAAAATCTCATTTTATGATTGCATGATTCTCAACACCTTCTCCATTGGCTTACCTTTTGCCAGTTCGTCCACCAACTTGTCTAACCAGCGTACCTTCTGCATAAGCGAATCTTCGACTTCCTCGACGCGAACCCCGCAGATTACTCCGGTAATTTTAGATGCGTTCGGATTGATTTGAGGGGCTTCGGCAAAGAAGGTCTCAAAATCAACATCTTTTTCTATTTGAGATTGTAATCCGAGTTCATCGTAGCCTGTCAGCCATTGGATGACGGTATCGACTTCCGCCTTCGTCCGTCCTTTACGCTCAACTTTTTTAATATACATAGGGTAAACTAAAGAAATTTTCATTCTGTACACACGTTCGTTATTCACTCTTCAGCCCTCCATTTGCTTCGGTGCTTCTTCAGCGACGACATTCCAGTTCACGCTGAACTTGTCCGTTACTGCGGCGTGGAACACGCTGTAGAAGGTCTCGGTGGGCGGGAGTACCACCTCGCCGCCTACGCAAAGCGCGTCAAAGATACCCGCCGCTTCCTTGCCTGTAGGTAACGTGGCGGTTAGTTTGATATTATTGCCGTTCCTGGGCGGCATAGCTTCATCAGCAAACCAGAAGTTCGTACCGCAGATGGCCATCTCAGCGTGCATAACCCAAGTACGCAGCAGCTCAGGCGGCGTCTTTGACCCCTCCGGCATATAGTCACCGTAAGGCAGGATTTTTGGATCGTCACAATGAAAGACGGTGCGGTAAAAATTCAGCGCATCTTTGCAGTCACCGTTGAATGTGAGGTAAGGTGTAATCATGGTTTCGTCTCCTTTTTTGCTTTTGGGATTAATCAGGTAGTAATTACCCTGCACCTGCTTGTTAAATTTAGTATAACATAATATCTATTTAATACGCACCCACGGATTAACATCTATCAATCAGTGACATCAGTTCTTTGCAATATGAAGTTTCGGTATAAACTGAGTTCGGAGGATCTCCTTTACCACTCCATCTGACTATCCCATATAGAACATATTTTGTGATGCCTTCTCTTCCGCTTTAACTCTGCCTAGCATAATAGGCTGCATGCATAATAATACTCCAGACTATTATATTTAAAAAAGGAAATAAATTAGAGGCATGCCTCTAATTTATCTCCTTTAACTCACCTGTAATCATGTATATCGTTCTTTCACAAATATTAGTAGAATGGTCGGCGATTCTCTCAAGATATCGTCCTAAGAATAGAAGTTTAGTACCTTGTTTTGTTAGTTCCCTTTTTTCAGCGATGATGTTAAGGAAATCATTTATAACGGTTTCGTAGAGCCTGTCAACATCTTCATCCCTTTCAGCTGCCTTTTCTGCAAGGGCAATATCCTCATTTACAAAGGCATCAAGGCTCATCTTTAACATTTTCTGAGCAATATCTGCCATCCTTGGAATATCTTTTAGGGAATTCAAAATGGGTTCTTCGCCAATCTCAAGTATTACCTCTGCAATGTTTACTGCATTATCTCCCATTCTCTCAAGATCTGTTATGATTTTCAGAACCGATGCAATTGTCCTTAAATCCTTGGCGAGAGGCTGCTGAAGGGCAAGAAGCATCATGCAATCCTTTTCAATTTCAAGTTCTAACTGATCTATTTCGTCATCTTTCTTCAAAACATTCCTTGCAAGATCAAGATCTTGTGTTTTCATAGCAGTCACTGACGAGTCAATAATATTCTCAACCAGAGCTCCCATTTTTAATACCTTTTGTTTCACTTCAAGTATCTTCTGTGTAAAACGTTCTCTAACCAATATGCTCATCTCCTTTTACAAAATTAACCAAATCTACCGGTAAGATAATCATTCGTCCGATTATCCTTGGGGAATGAAAAAACCTCTTGGGTATAACCTTGTTCTATTAGATCTCCCATTAGCATGAATGCAACCCGGTCAGCGATACGCCCAGCCTGCTGAACGGTATGTGGTGCAATGATAATGGTGTATTGCTCCTTAAGCTGCATTAAGGATTCTTCAATTTTAGCCGTTGATATCGGGTCAAGAGCCGAACAGGGTCTGTCCAGCAAAATAACTTCCGGCTCAAGAGCCAAAACCCTGGCAATACACAAGCGCTGCTGCTGACCACCGGATAACCTGGCAGCGGGAGTATCCAGCCTATCTTTTACATCATCCCAGAGGGCAGACATACGCAGAGCCTTCTCTACTTCCTCTGCCACAGCCGACTTGGATTTCATTCCGCCCATACGTGGCCCCAATGCAACATTGTCAAAGATGGACATAGGCAGAGATGTTGGTACGTCAAAGACCATCCCTACCCTGCGGCGCAGTTCTGTCACATTAACGTCCGGGTCAAAGATGTTTTTCCCATCTAAAAGTATTTCACCCTCATGACGGGCTCCCACAGTCAAGTCACTCAGACGGTTTAATGTGCGCAGCAGTGTTGTGATACCACTGTTGGCCGGACCAAAAACAGCCGTAATCCGATTTTTAGGTAACTCCAGGTTAAGTTTTTTAATAACCTGCTTTTGTTGATAATAGAAGTTTAATCCTTTTATATCTATTTTTGATGTCTGTGTCATTTTTCACCTCTTAACGGCCTTTCGCTATGAACCGATTGACCAGCATATTGAAACCAACATTAAGCAGAAGAATAAGAATAATCAGGAGCGCTGCTGTTCCATAAGCGTTATCCATGGATATTCCCTCCCTCGCCAGTATATAAAAATGTACTGCCATCGTTCGAGTTGGGGAAAAGATTGATGTAGGCATGCGCAACGCTGAGCCGGCTGTTAAAATAACAGCAGCTGTCTCGGCTACACATCTTCCTATGCTCAAAATTACTCCATTCACGATACCAGGGAGTGCTGATGGGAGTACCGTCCTGGTTATTGCCTGCCACTTAGTGAGCCCCAAAGAGAAGCCCACCTCTCGGTATAGCTGTGGCACAGTACGGATCGCCTCTTCTGATGTACGTATGATTGTAGGCAGAATCATGATAGCCATGGTTAATCCGCCGGATAAAATTGACCAACCCATTTTTAAGTATATAACAAAGAAGATAAAACCGAAAAGTCCATAAACAATAGAGGGGATCCCTGCAAGGGACTCGGCACTGAAGCGGATAATGCGGGTGACCCTGCTTTCACGTGTGTACTCCGTAAGGTATATAGCTGTTCCAATTCCAAATGGTGTTGCAACAATAACGGCTACTGCAGTCACAATCAGAGTACCGACAATGGAGGAAGAAATACCCCCGGAACGGCCCATATCCCGCGGAATATCCGTTAAAAACTGCCAGCTGATCATAGGTATACCTTTGATTAGTATATGGGCAATTATAGAAAAAAGAATTGCAATAACAAGAAGAGCAGCTGTCCATATCAAACATTTTGCTATCTTCTCGGAAGTTTTCGCGTTAATTCTCATAGTGACCTCACCTCTTTCGTGTGATGTATTGGGCAGTAGCATTCAAAATCATGATAATAACGAACAATACAATACCTGTGGCAAAAAGCGCCTGCTGATGTTCGCCGGATGCATATCCCATCTCAATACCGATATTCGTAGTCAGTGTTCTGACAGGGTCAAGAACGGATTCAGGAAGCGCGACAGCATTACCCAGAACCATAATTACTGCCATAGTTTCACCAATTGCCCTGCCTAAACCTAGTATTACTGCGGCAACAATACCTGATTTGGCCGCAGGTAACAGCAAGGAATGTATCGTTTGCCATTGTGTCAACCCTAATGCAAGTGCCCCATCTTTATAATGGCGAGGCAGCGCAAGGAGAGATACTTCGGTGATACTGATGATCGTTGGCAGGATCATAATACCTAAAATGATGGAACCGGCCAATATGCTTAAGCCCGGCCCTCCCAGGTAATTACGTATCATTGGTACAACGAACAATACTCCCCAGAACCCATACACCACGGAAGGTATGGCAGCCAATAACTGGATGGCGGGTCTGAATATGTTTCTAAGTTTTGCAGGAGCATATTCAGCCAAAAAAATACTGCAGCAGATGGCAATGGGAACTCCCACGATTGCAGCTCCTATAGTGACCGATACGGATCCCACTATCATGGGGAAAATACCATAGGCGCCTTGACTGGGGGCCCATTTCATCCCAAAAACAAAGTTTATTATACCAACCTTTGCAATAATAGGTATACCTTTTATAAATATAAATACAGTG
>Ga0213825_1000472_pt1 | contig 29140 bp, 34 predicted proteins | sample MC6MC0900MG_FD_179896 | JGI IMG/M metagenome (GOLD analysis project Ga0213825, IMG submission 179896) | Enriched soil aggregate microbial communities from Iowa State University, Ames, United States - MC6-MC0900-MG | ecosystem: Environmental > Terrestrial > Soil > Unclassified | place: USA: Iowa... | reverse complement strand
CCAACCCCAAAAACCTAAGCCATATCCTCTATATTGTCTATCAGGCAGAATCCATACCTGGTCTCTATCCACTCTAGTTATTTCTCCAACATGAACATTGCCAGATTTATCAGTAATTCTTACGCGCTTACCGTGATATTTACAGCAAAGATTATAACAATCAGCTGGATTCACAAGAATCTCCTCCTTTCTACGTCCTTACAAGTTAATATATGCCGTTGCATACATTTATCACTAGCCGATTGTCTATTGGCAACATAAGCTATCGCAAGGGGGTGCATGGATGTCGGTCATACCAACTGATGATTGGCTACATGAGTTCAAAACTAGTCAAAAATTAACGCGTAGTAGAGATGTTGAAGAGTTACAATGTACGATTCTTTGTAGTCGATTACTTGAACATTTTAAAGGTGGAACGCCACAACAAATACAGTATGAATTACAGCAACAGGGGCTTTTTCAAGCACATGAACACATCAATATGAAGAAATTACAGGAGCGACATTGTTGGGATATTGTCCAGGAGGAATTTTTCTATTTAAAGAAGAAATGGAGCGGTCCTGATATACCAATTTATATATTTCCTCTAACACAAGAACAAAAACGAACGAATAAAAATGGCGTTGCCTATCCAGATGCATTATTTTTGTTAATAGGAGAGCTTGAAAGGCAGGAGCTTAAAGCATTATTTGCACATGAGTACAATCATGTTTGCCGATTACAATACTTAAACAAATCGTTAAAGGAAGTGACGCTACTAGATTCATTAATTTTGGAGGGCTTAGCGGAATGTGCAGTGGAGGAACTTTACGGTGCTCAATGGTTAGCACCCTGGTTGAGCAATTATTCTTCGGCAAAAATGTTAGCCATATGGCAGTCATATTTTTTGCCCAACCTGAATGTTAAAGGCTTAGACAATCATGTTGAATTTTTATATGGTGGCAAGCTTCCTCCGTGGATCGGGTATTGTATCGGCTATGAAATTGTAAAGACTTACAAACAACAGCATTCATCTCATAAGCTTCTTAAAAAAAGCTCTAAAAACATACTTAAGGGCTCTGCATTTCAGTTCTAAAAAACCAGTTGTCGATGCTACATTGACAACTGGTTTTTCTCATTAGATTGAAATGATATCTAGGGCTATAGCGATGCCTAGTAAAACAATACTTAACCCCCACATCCAAAAGAAAGAATATCTTAAATGTTTCCCCATTTCTAAGCCTGATAAGCCTAAAGCTAACCAGACAGCAGGTGCAAGTGGTGACACAAATGTACCTACAATATTACCGATAATCATAGCGTAAGCAGTTGATAGTGAATCGATATCGAAAGATAAGCCAATCTGTTCAACTACTGGAAATAAGGCAAAATAATAAGCATCCGTACTTAGTAACAGATCAAATGGTACGCCTAAAATGCCGATGATGATGTGTAAATAGGATGATAGTGCTGACGGTAAAATATGTACGGCATTATTAGCAATCGCCGTTAACATCCCTGTACCATTGAGGATACCTAAAAATAAGCCAGCGGCTATAATAATGGATGCCATCGTTAAAGCGCTCGGGGCGTGTGTTCGCACGCGTTCCATTTGTTCTTTAGGTGTACGATAGTTAATTGGCAGGGCGACAGCAACACCGATTAAAAAGGCTAATGCTGCAGGGACAATACCTGCAACTAATATTCCGATTACCACTATCGTTATTAGCGCATTGACCCATAATAATTTTGGGCGGCGTAAAGTGGTGTCTACTTCTGATGACACAACACCTTGCGTGATAGAATGGGCATTTTGCGTAAAATCTAGTGTGCCATATTGTTTTAAAATCCGTTTCTTTTCTCGAAAACCTAAGTACAGTGCCAACGCTAACATTAGAACAACGCCAATCATTTGAATAATGATTAATGGATACCATAATTCAGTAACATCTATCTCCAATACCGAAGCCACGCGACCTAAAGGGCCTCCCCAAGGTACCATGTTGATTACTGCTGCAGCTCCTGCGATTAATAAAAGCAATAAGTACGGATTCATGCGTAACCGTAAATATAAAGGCAATAATGCAGGAATCGTAATTAAAAACGTGGAAGCACCAGAGCCATCTAGTTGAGCTACAACAGCAATTAGCACCGTGATAACAGCAACGACAACGATATTACCTTTTGAAAGCGCAATCATTTTATTGATCAATGGTTCAAATAATCCAACATCCTGCATAATGCCAAAGAAAATAATAGCAAAGATAAACATCACCGCTACGTTCATTACAGAGCTTAGTCCTGAACTAAAAAACTCCCTCAATTCACTGACATTAAAACCAGCAATGAATGCTGCTATTATTGGAGGAATAACCATGGCGACAAGCGGTGAGACACGGCCGCTTATGAGTAGCGCAACAATAATCATAATAGTAAAAAAGCCAATAATACTTAGACTCATAAAAGCCCCTCCCTTTTATTGAGTATTCTGACTATTACAAGGTAGCATGGTGCTAAAGGGAAGGGAAGAATATGGTCATATGTTAAATAAGAAACATTCTATTTATTTTGTTCATAAGTTCCATCATAAATATATTTTCTTTCAGGTCTGCCGATCGTGCCGTAAATAGGTTTTATGTACAAAAAATGTTCGCTAACGAGGTATTCTAAATAGCGACGAGCGGTTGAACGGCTAGAACCAATTAGCTCACTTAATTGTGAAGCTGTCAGCTCTTGGAACTGTTGGTCTTCAAAAATACGTTTTACAATTTGTAATGTATGCAAATCGATGCCTTTTACGTGGCTTTCTTCTGTAATAGTCGATTTACGATAAAATATGGAATCGAGGTCTTGTTGTGTGACGCTTGTGCGATTTTGAAATAAATAAGATTCATGCAAGTATTTTTTAAACGCTTGTTGCAGTCGTTGTTGTTCAAACGGTTTAATTAAGTAATCGAAAATCCCTAAATCCACGACGTCCTTTATTAAACCTCTTTCTGTTGCTACTGATATAACAATTATTTTAATAGCAGGATGATGATGGCGTATATGGCGTACTAAAGAGCTGCCTTCAACATCTGGCATATTCAAATCTATTAAAATAATAGCTGGTAAACGAGAGGACTGCTTTAACTTTTCAATCGTTTCTTGTCCCGTTCGTAAACTTTCAGTAACGATAAAACCGCCTATAGTATGTATACAATCTGTGTGAATGTTTGCTACTCGAAAGTCATCTTCAATAATCCATACACTTTTGTATGCTGTCATATGAGAATGCCTCCTTAAGAACTAAAGAAAGTATTTAAAAATAGTCTATCATAAATCATCAAAAAATTTAGGATAGCTATAAGTTAGTATCGTTTAGCAATTAAAAAACGTTACGCTAAAATAAAAGAAAGGAGTGATAATTGTGTCAGATGAAGTAAAAAATGTACTGCCACCTGTGATTGATGCATCAACAAAGGTGCTTATCGTCGGCTCGATGCCAGGAAAGTTATCATTAGAGAAGCAACAATATTATGGCAATCCGCGCAATCATTTTTGGTCGATTATTGGGCATGTTTTAAAGCAAGAGATCCCTTTAAATTATGAGCAGCGCATAGCGTTGTTAAAGAAAAATCATATCGGTCTGTGGGATACAATTGAATCGTGTGAGCGTAAGGGTAGTTTAGATGCCGCCATTCGTAATGAAATACCGAATGATTTCCGATTGCTCTTTATCCACTTTCCAAATATTGAACTTGTGCTCTTTAATGGCGGTAAGGCATTTGAAGTGTTTAAAAAGCATATTGGCTTTGCGGTATTAGATGGGCGTGATTATCACAAGATGCCATCGACTAGCCCGATCCCTGGCAAAAATATTAAATCTTTTGATGAAAAGCTAGAGGATTGGCGAGTGATGCAATCCTATTTAGCATAAGGAAACTTTAACGTTATTTGACGAGTAGGCAATGGCTCAACCGGCTTTCGCCCCTTTACATATATTGAATTATGTAAAAGGGGGAGTATGTATTGAATAACTATCCAAATAGTGATTTCGGGGGAAACTTTAGACTGCCTGGCCCACCTAATTTTAATTTTCCACCAAATATGGGTCAGCCGCCTAACTTTGGCCCACCGCCAAATATGGGTCAGCCGCCTAACTTTGGCCCACCGCCAAATATGGGTCAGCCGCCTAACTTTGGTCCACCGCCAAATATAGGTCAGCCGCCTAACTTTGGTCCACCGCCAAATATGGGTCAGCCGCCTAACTTTGGCCCACCGCCAAATATAGGTCAACCACCTGCTGGCCAAATGCCAATGAGTGCACCACCAAGTTTTTCGCCAGCTATGCCTGCTTGGCACGGAGGTTCTAACGGTATTCAAAGATGCTTATTTAGAAATACGTTTATATGGACGACAAGCGGCAGAAGTTTTTGGTTTTTCCCGACGGTTATCGGTAGGGAATTTATTGCAGGATTCCGCTGGAGTAATCGATCTGGCTGGCGTTTCAGTACAATTATGCGAGAAAACATTCTTGCATTCGAATGTTTTAGATAAAGGGTCTTTATTACGAGGGATTCGTCGATGGTATACGATGAATCCTTTGTTATTTTAGTCGACATTGTTCCGATGACAAAAAATGATTATTAAAAAATTCTGTTTTTCAGCATTTAATGTTACAATTACTGTAACTAAAGATGAAGGGACGATGGGTGGCTAATGATTAACTAATCTTATTTTGTGCACATGAAATGTATATTTCAATGAATCAAAAATAGGATTAGTCTGCCCATTTTCCATAAAGTGCAATGATAATAGGCGAAGTGCCTGCTATTGTTAAACACATACTCAAAATGCCATTCAAATGTTTCTTTCATTGGGCTTTTTTTGTATGATATTTTCGCGACTAATCCTTCCAAAATAATTGGAGGGATTTTTTTGTCCCTCTATATCGAGAGGAATGGATAAAATGAAAGAACTTATAAAAATACAAAATGTCCACTATGAAGTGAATGACACACTTATTTTTGACAATGTGACAGCTACGGTAAAACAAGGTGAAGTCATTGGCATAATAGGTAAAAATGGCGCGGGGAAATCGACATTATTACAGCTACTTCAAGGCATACTAACACCTACAGCAGGACAGCTCATGTCGTTACAGCAGTTAAAAATGGCTTACGTGGAACAAGAGCAAGCAACAATCGATAATTGGGAAGTCAGTGCTGAGGAAGCGGATCTACTCGCTAAATGGCATGTGCCAAATACCGAGTTTACAGCTTTAAGTGGTGGTGAAAAGCTGAAAAGGCGACTAGCAAGAGGCTTTTCGCAACATGCACAGCTATTATTGTTGGATGAACCGACTAATCACTTAGATGAATTAAGTACAGCACTGCTGATTGCCCAAATTAAAAAATATGACGGTACGATTATTGTAGTATCCCATGACCGTTATTTTTTAGATGAAGTTGCCACAAAAATATGGTCACTGGAAGACAGCAAACTGTTAGAGCATAGTGGAAACTACACAAGTTATATGGCGGCAAGAGAGCAACAAAGATTAGCACAGCAACGTGCCTACGATAAACAGCAAAAAAACATTGAGCGGATTGAAGCACAGATGAATGAGCTTTCGTCTTGGTCGCAGAAGGCACATGCGCAATCGACGAAGCAAGAGGGTGTGAAGGAGTTTTATCGAGTAAAGGCTAAACGAATGGATGCGCAAGTAAAATCAAAGAAAAAACGCTTGGAAAAGGAACTAGCAAAAAATAAAGTGGAGCAACTGAAGCAAGAAGAGGAAGTACGCTTTTCAGTAGAGACAAACCAGCGAGTAGGCAAACGCTTTTTAGAGTGTAAGCATGTAACAAAATCTTTTGAGCAACGTCTGCTATTTAAAGAGCTCACGATGACGATTAAATTCGGTGAAAAAATTGCGATTACAGGTCCAAATGGTAGTGGGAAAACTACTTTATTAAAGGTGCTGATAGGACAAGAAAAAGCGGATGGGGAGATATGGATTTCGCCCGCTGCTAATATCGGCTATTTAACACAGGACGTCTTTGATTTGCCGCTTGAGCTTACGCCGGCGCAATACTTTTACAGGGAGACTTTTGAAGAAAGAGGTCAAGTCCGTAATGTGATGAAACATTTAGGTTTTACGGCGAACCATTGGACAGCACCTATTGGCAATATGAGTATGGGAGAACGTGTGAAATGTAAGTTGATGGCTTATATATTAGAGGAAAAAAATGTGCTCATTTTAGATGAGCCAACAAACCATCTTGATTTACCATCAAGAGAACAATTGGAGAAAACATTGGAGCTGTATACAGGTACTTTGCTCGTTGTATCCCATGATCGTTATTTTTTAGAAAAAACAACGAACAGCATGTGGGAGCTGAAAAACAAAGGGATTGAGAAAAAGTGGAGAGATAGCGCACCGCAACAAGCCGATGATACAAGTACACTGCGCTTAAAGCTTGAAAATGAAAGACAAGAAATACTCGGCAAACTTAGCTTTTTAACGGTAAAAGATAAAGATTACGCCATGCTCGATCGTAAATTTAACGACTTGACGAAGCAAATTAATGAACTCCGCTAGTTTGACGTTTAACTGAGAGAAGAATGGGGAAAATAAACTAAATTCAGCATAAGACTAGCAGAGGCAATAGCGCTAAAACGTAATAGCAAATAGAGAGGTGTCTTAATGAAAAAATTACTTTTTACAAGTGTGGTAATGGTTAGTATGCTTGCAGCATGTTCTGAAAAAGATACGACTACAGTTGAACAAGATCAGCCACAGCAAGAACAGCAATCCAACGAACAGCAAGGTACCGAAAACCAAGATGGCGCTTCTGGAACAAAACAGGAAGACACAGTCTCTTCAGTAACACAGGCAGAAGCATTGAAAACGATAAAAGAGCAGCTAAGAACAGACTTAGCGATCGATTTACCAAATAATCTTCCATTAACGGAAGGGGCTTTTTTAACAGCAACGACAACAGCAACAGATAAACAAGCTGAAATACGATTTTTAGAAAGTAAAGACTATATAGCTGTAAATGATGTAAAGCTAAAAGATGCTTCGGCAGCCAAAACGATTGCCAAGCTTACTGTAAAGTTATATGACAGTATTGATGAGGCAAGCAAACAAATTGCTTATGAAGACTATAGTAAAAACGGCGGGCAACAAGTAGCGCTTGGACACAATCTTACTGGTTATCAGGATGCTGGAGCTGGTTCGTTATGGACTGGATGGAATGAAGGCAGATGGGCATTAGCTACGCGTACCCGAACAGAGAATTCAGCAGCTGGGGTAGACTTAGCGAAACAAGCAGTGGAATATTTAGAATCCCATACGCTGCCGATTCCACATGAAAACGGTCTAATGCATTTAGACGTTGAACAATCAGGAAACTTGATTGTCTGGCAGGATGGCAAGCTTGTCTATACACTTGATTCGATAAAAGACCCGATGCAAGCATTAGCCATTGCTGCTGCTTTTAATCAATAATGAAAATACCCTGAGCACACTCAATCATATCGTATTTGTATATTGATTTCCGTTAAGAATTGCTCGCTTTCTGGGGGCGTGGCTTAAGTCTCACCCTTGTCGCGCAGGAGTCGAGCAATCCTTCATTACAAATAGTAAAAATTTTTTTCATCAACAGAAATTCCCTGAGAGGCAATTCTTCTCAGGGAATTTTTTGTCTATTTATTTTTAGGCTTCGTGTAATAGTTGCGTATACGCATCAAACCATTTTTGCCAATCTTCCATTGGAAATTGCTTATGCTCCGTGCCATTTAACAAATCCGTTAGAAGTGCCAAACATATATGCCAACCCGCTAAATCTTTAGGTGTATGATCAGTCAGCTGGCCGATTTTTTCTGCTAATACTAATAATGAACCATCATTTGTCGGTGTTAGCTCAAAGCGTACACTATCTTTGCCCCATTCAAACTCCAATACCTCTTGCTCAATATAATCCGTAATGGCGATGTCTATAAAGGCATCGGTTCCGTCATTCATATTGAAACGCATTTGACCATTTTTCTTAAGGTCAATTATTTCTAAATTGCTCATCCATTTTTGAAGTTTACTATTGTTTGTTAGTGCTGCCCATACAACGTTTACTGAATGTGACAGTGGGCGTGTAAATTGTGCGCTATAGCCGGGTTGGTGTTTGTGAATTGTAGCAAGCATAAATATCCTCCTTGAATAAAAGGCTATTACAATCGTTTGAATTTAGAAATAATGTTTTAGATAAAATTGCGAAAAAACTACTCTTCAGTTTATATTAGATGAAAAGAGGAGAAATGGGAATGGCTTATCGACAAGCTCTAACAAACTACATCGCAGCAACAAATACGCATGACTTTAACAACGTCAAAGCATTATTACATCCACAGGCGGTTTATTGGTTTACGGATGAAACATGCACATCGTTAGAAGAGATAGAGGCTTATTTTAATCATGCATGGCATGTTATAAAAGATGAGGTGTACCGTGCGACAAATGTTCAGTGGCTTACGGCTGATGCCAACTCCGCTACATGTATTTATACATACCATTACGAAGGTTATCATAATGGCCTATTTGTATCAGGTAGCGGGAGAGCAACGAATGTTTTTACTGTAGTAAATAGTGAGTGGAAGCTTATTCATGAGCATTTAAGTAGCTAAAGTTACTGTATAAAATTTTAATCTAGTTTTGCTGCGTAAATGCGAGAGCTTTCTCCCCATGGATGATAGCCGGTGCCGATATGTGAAAAGCCATAGCGCTCATACAGGCCAATATGATCCGTACAAAGATAAAGCTGTGAAAACCCATGGCGCTTTGCATCTTTTTTAGCTTGCTCTAATAGCAATGCGCCGTACGCATGCCCACGATGGCTTTCCTCGATATACACCGCACAAACCCAAGGATACAAATCCATCCGACTAATAAAATCATTCGTTACTAAACCAGCACAGCCTATAATTTCATCATCATTCATTAGTAAATACCACTGCGGAAGCGGCGCCTGCGCATCAATGCAATGGGCAATGCAATCTTCATAGACCATCATACTGTCCTCACTTGCCCACTTGCTTTGAATATAACGGGTTGCCAAGTCAGCATAGCTCGGCTCCTCGCGTACAGAAATAATTTTCATATTCACACCCCTTTGAAAAATAAATACATACAGTTATTATTGTAATAAATGGAAATGTTAATAAGCAATAGTAAAGTGAGGGGTCAGTATATGCAGCAACAAATTTATCATTGGGGGCAGACCCAACAGACAACTTTCGTTTTTTTTCATGGTCTCGGTAGTACCGGTTTAGCATTTGGTGAATTAGCAAACTATTTATCAACGTATCATATTCTATCCTTTGATTTGCCTGGACATGGCTATGCACCAGCATTAACAGAAGAAGCAGCATATCTTCCGTCTAATGTCATTGTAATGTTAGAAAAACTACTGACGAAGCAGTTAGGTAACAAAGAATTTTACCTTATCGGGCATTCTTTCGGAGCTGATTTGGCATTACATTACGCAGCTATATTCCCAAAGCAAATAAAAGGTATCATTTTATTAGATGGAGGCTATTTAAGTTCACAAGATTTAGACATGACATTAGAAACAGAGCTACAAAATATTGCTGATTTCTGCAATGATGTGAGATTCCCGTCTTGGGATGCATTTTTGCAATCGGAAAAAGAGGAGCTTTCCCGCTGGTCACCACAACTCGAAGCCGCATCACGAGCACAAGTTAGAGAATTGGATGGTGAAATTAGACTTGCCATTTCAACGTTTACGGCACAATCATTGATTAAAGGTCTAGATGCTGAACCCGTTAGTAGCATACTTAGCAGTTTATATGTTCCTATTCTATTGCTAAGTGCTACAACACCTGCTGACCTGACACATGTGAGAAATAAAAGTATTGAAGTCTTCCAATCAAAAGTAAAAAATGTTCAGGTTGATCCTATTCCAAATGCGGGACATGATATTTTCCGCGATGTACCGGAGCAAGTAGCGGAAAAAATAAGAGTTTGGCTGGGAAATAACAATGGAGAAGAGTTTGTCGAAGATGCACGTTAGAACCGCTAACATACACGCTATCAAAGCTTTAATTTTACAAACAGCAGGGCGTTATCGGAAAAAGTACAGGTTTTAGTAAACAATTACAATAGGAGTTTAATTTACATGAAGCAACTACTTACAGAAAGCGATTTACTAACTTTACTTGAGTCTGATACATGGATGATGGACATTTTACGCTGTGTCGAGCAACTACAATTACCTGACTGCTGGGTATGTGCTGGCTTTATTCGTTCAAAGGTGTGGGATTATTTGCATGATTTTAACGACAGAACGCCATTAGGAGATATTGATGTTATTTACTTCGATAAGCACCGTATTTCGGAACAACAAGAGAAGCACTATGAGCAGCGTTTACGAGAACTTTTACCAAATGAACCGTGGTCTGTGAAAAATCAAGCTAGAATGCATGTTGTAAACGATAGTGAGCCGTATCAATCTTCCATTGATGGCATTGCGCATTTTCCAGAAATACCGACAGCGATTGGTGTAAGGCTGAGACAAGGTGTACTAGAAATTGCCGCGCCTTATGGCATTCAGCCATTGCTGACGGGCATCGTTGCACCTACACCTTATTTTGATGTCCAAACACCATTGCATGAAGTTTATCTAAAGCGATTGGCTACTAAACAGTGGCACAATAATTGGCCGAAACTAGCATTCGTCAATTCGTTATAGCTAAAGGAGCTGACAGATTTGCATTCAGAAAAGCAACATATACTTATGCATTATGAAAAATCTATACTGTGGTTAGAGCGACTTTTATATGTGACGGACAAGCAGTGGCGCTTGCCAATTCAGCAAGGGAAATGGACAGTGGCGGAGGTAATTGGGCATATCATTCCTTGGGATGAATTTGTTATAAACGAGCGTATGCCATTGCTATTTACAGAAGAACCGTTAGCTAAGGGACCGAATGTACAACAGATGAATGCTGCTGCAGCAAGTAGCAGTCGGCAGCAAAGTAAGGAGCAAACATTGCAGGCGTTACTAAATCACCGACGTTTATTGTTGCAGACTCTGGAGGGGTTATCTGATGAACTATGGCAGCGGTCTTTCCAAATCGGACGCTCCGAACTTACGCTGTACAGTTATTTTTCAGGTTTAATAGCACATGATGAGCATCATTTTTTACAAGTGCAAAATGTGATAGGTGTGATGAAATGGAAATAAATATAAATCAAATCATTGATTATTATGCACAGGCAACTGTGAATTTTGTTGATGTTTTTACAAATAAAATGGCACCAGGTCGAACGGATACGGGGCGTACAACGGCGCCAGGGAAGTGTGGTTTAGTAATTCCGTTGGCAGGCAGTGCGTCTTTTAGTTTTAATGGAACGCCTTATGTTATGGAGCCAGGAATGGTAGTTCACGCAGGCCCGCAAATGCCAATCGAAATACAACCGATTGGTGATAAAGTTTGGGAGTATGCGGTAGTTCATTATCAAATCCCTACAGAAGAGGCGACTTTGTATCGATTAGCCGAACAGCATTTTGCCATCAAAACAGGAGATAATTCAAAAATAATTAGCCTTGTACAGCAATTAATTGAAAGTTATGCAATGCCCGGTAGTATGGCGATTGTTAAATCAAAATCAATATTTATGAATTTAGTAGAAGCGCTATTAATGGCAGCTAAAATGAAAATTCTCGATACGGCAAATGAAATGATGGAGCAAGTTATACAATACATACACAAGCATTATGCCAAACCATTATCGGTGTCGAAAATCTCACTGGAATTCGGTGTGGAGCGACGTAGATTTGCCTATCTTTTTGAACAACATACGGGTATGAATCCTAGTAGCTATTTAACGGAATACCGCATGCGGCGGGCAAAGGACTTGCTACAATTTTGCGATTCTACAGTAGCTGAAATTGCTGAATGTGTAGGCTATGTAGATAGCTTTTACTTTAGTCGGGTGTTTAAAAAATGCACCGGTATGTCGCCAACTGCCTATCGAAAAATAATGATAGAAGAAGCTCAATATGTTTAAAGGTGACGAGAGGAATCGCCGATAAGAAGAGCGGAATCGCCGATAAAAGCCCATAAATCGCTGATAAGACGAGGGAAATCGTCGATAAACCTGCGGAAAGAGGGCACCAAAACGAAAAATTATTCTAAAGATGAATATCTACACTTGGAGCAGTTTCTTACATAAAAGAAACTGCTCCTTTTTATAGTTGCAATCGGCAAAAATCCATATATAAAATAAAATTGTCCATTCACAACTATTTTTCTCTTTGGTAGGATAGAGTTCGTAAATGATAATGACTATCAATTAAATGGTGAGATGCTATTGACTTATTATTGAAAATGATTATCATTATCGTTGTGAGATGAAAAAATAAGGAGAGATTCATTGTGAATAAATATATCAAAATATGTGCACCTGCACTTTTAGCATTATCCCTTGCAGCGTGTGGTACAGATAAAGAGGAGTCCACACCGGTCAAAAACGAAGCAGCGGCAACGAGTGCAAGTGAAACACAAACAGAACAAGCAGCAACACAGAGCATTACATATTTAGGGGAAACATATGAACTACCAGCAAAGGTAAAAAATATTGTAGCGGCAAGCTTAGAATCAATGGAAGATGCTGCAATGCTCGGTATTAAGCCAGTCGGTGTCCTTGATATCGGTGGCAAAATTCCATCTTACCTTACGACGGAATTAGAGGGGGCTAAGTTAGTAGGCAATAAAATGGAGCCAAATGCGGAGGCCATTTTAGCACTTGATCCTGACGTTATTATTGGTACGTCAAAATTCCCTGAAGAAACGGCTGAAAAGCTCAATAAAATTCAAACAATGATCCCTTACTCACATATTTCAACGAATTGGAAGGAAAACTTAACACTGCTCGCTCAGCTTTCTGGAAAAGAAGAGGACGCTAAAAAAATTATTGCAGACTATGAAGCAAAGGTAGCGGATGCTCAAGCCAAATCAAAAGAGCAACTAGCAGACAAGCAAGTGCTAATTGTTCGTTTGCGTGGCGGTGTTATGTATATCTATCCTGCAGGGGTTTACTTAAATCCTGTGCTTTATGAAGATTTAGGGGCACCAGTACCTGAAATTGTCACAACGACAAAAGCACAAGCTGAACTTTCACTAGAAACATTAGCAGAAGTTGATCCGGATGCTATTTTCCTGCAATTTGAGGAATCTGAAAATACAGATGCTCCGAAAGCATTAGAAGAACTTCAAAAAAATCCAATCTTCGCAAGCTTAAAAGCAGCTAAAAATGAACAAGTTTTCGTGAACGCAATTGAGCCACTAGCTCAAGGTGGTACTGCTTGGTCTAAGGTGAAATTCCTAGATGTCGCAGCGGAAAGATTACTTAAATAAAAGCAGTAGGCTGGTAGTAGAGTTGGTGCAAGCACCAGGCTATTACCAGCCTTTTAGTAGATGAAAAATTAACTAGAAAAAGGTGTGGCAGTTGAAAAAAACAAACAGACTATCATTTTCTATATTAGTAGCTTCACCTTTGTTAATTGCCAGTGTGGTATTAATTTCTGTTATGTATGGCACAAAGGATATAAGTGCTTTCACTGTGTGGCAAGCATTGACAGCATTTGACGCTGCAAATATTGACCACCAAATTGTCAGGACGAGCCGTATCCCTAGAATTTGCGCGGTCTTACTAGTAGGTGCATTTTTGGCAGTAGCCGGTGCAGTTATGCAAGGGATTACTCGGAATTATTTAGCTTCACCTTCTTTGATGGGGGTTAATGATGGTTCCGCCTTCGTCATTACAATAGCCATTGTGTTTTTCCCAGGACTTCCAAACTACCAAATGATCTTGCTTTCTATGCTTGGCTCGGCAATGGGTGCAGGCATCGTGTTCGGTTTTGGGTCCCTCATCCGCAACGGGCTATCTCCAGTTCGTTTAGCCATTATTGGGACAGTTATTGGGACATTTTTGAGTAGTATAGCGACTGCAATTGCGATGTATTTTCAAGTATCGCAAACAGTTAGCGCTTGGTATAACACCAAGGTACATATGGTAGACAACGATATGCTTATGCTATCCCTACCGTTTGGGTTACTCGGCCTCATCCTTGCCTTATTATCAGCAAGAGCTATTACGATTACTGCTTTAGGTGATGATATTGCGGTAGGTCTTGGCCAAAAGACAACAACAGTGAAAATTGTTAGTATGCTGGCAGTCGTATGTTTAACGGGTACTGCGGTTGCACTTGTTGGGGAAATTGCATTTGTTGGGCTCGTTATTCCACATATAACACGTTTCCTCGTTGGCGTTGATTACCGATTCATCATTCCCTGTGCAGCGGTAATAGGTGCATTTTTTTTAGCGCTTTGCGATGTGCTTAGTCGTTATGTCAATTTTCCATACGAAACACCAATTGGAGTATTAACCGCGCTAGTCGGTGTACCCTTCTTCTTATTTTTAGTTCGAAAGCACGGAGGTGAAAAGCATGCATAACAACGCTTCCCGTGTAGCTATGACAATCTCAATACTGCTCTTAATGATTGTAGGAGCAAGCTACCTCCATATGACAAATGGCGTTTTTGATATGTCAGTAATCGATGTATTGAAAACACTATTACGGATTGAGCCAAACCCGAAATTTGATCTCGTTATTTTTGAATTCCGCTTACCGCGTATTGTTATAGCAGCACTTGTTGGTGTGGGGTTAGGGATGGCAGGGGTTGTGCTACAAGGTATTACACGCAATGGCTTGGCAGACCCAGGTATATTAGGCATTAATGCAGGTGCGGGTGCAGCGGTTGTGATTTTTATGTTTTTCTTTCAATTGCGTGTCGTAACGGCAGATATGAGTAGCTGGTTATCGATTTTAATGATGCCAATTTTCGGTTTTGTCGGTGGGACGATGGCGGCCGCTTTAATTTTTTCATTTGCCATGAAAAATGGTCATTTAGATATGCAGCGTTTGATTTTAACGGGGATTGCTATTAATAGTGGCTTCGGCGCATTATCGTTGTTTCTATCGTTGAAAATGAATGCGCAAGATTATGAATCGGCAGCAGTTTGGATGGCTGGTTCTATTTATAATGCCAATTGGATTTTCGTTGTGTCAATGTTGCCTTGGCTCCTATTACTAGGCTTTTATGTCTATCGTAAATCATATTTACTCGACTATTTTCAACTGGAAGAAGACAGTATTACAAGCTTAGGCATAGCGCTGGAAAAGGAAAAAATTAAATTATTATTGGCGAGTGTCGGCTTAGTGAGTGCCTGTGTATCGGTTTCAGGGAGTATTGGCTTTATTGGGTTAATGGCACCGCATATCGCGAAACAGCTTGTCGGTATTCACCATCGTTATGTTATGCCGGTTAGTGCTCTAATAGGTGCCTGTCTGCTAGTGTTAGCTGACTTTATCGGTAAAACTGTTTTTGCACCAGCAGAGTTGGCTGTTGGAATTGTTGTGTCGATTATTGGTATTCCATACTTCTTGTATTTATTAGTGAAGTCAAAAGCATAGGAGGAAATCTCGTGCAAACTGCATTCAGATTGGAAAATTTGTCGTCGGGTTATGAGCATGTTCGTGTATTTGAAGGCTTGAATTTAACGATTGAAGAAGGAAAAGTAACGACTATTATAGGACCGAATGGTTGTGGGAAATCGACGTTATTAAAAACAATAGGACGTATTTTAAAAAAGCATCAGGGGACGGTGTATTTACAGGAACAAAATATGCAAAATTTATCGACGAAAGAAATCGCTAAAAAGTTAGCGATACTATCACAGACGCCAATCGCTCCAGGTCAGCTAAAGGTAGAGGAGCTAATAGCTTACGGTCGTTACCCACATCGCAATAATGTGAATCGCTTAACAAAGAAGGATGAAGAAATGATTGAGTGGGCCTTAACGGTCACAAATACAAAGGACTATCGCAACCGAGCGCTTGCACAGCTTTCTGGAGGCCAGCGTCAGCGTGTTTGGCTAGCAATGGCATTAGCGCAAGAAACGAGCATTTTGCTGTTAGACGAGCCAACAACTTATTTAGATATGGCGCATCAGTTAGAAGTTTTAGATATCGTCAAAAATTTAAATGAACAACATTGCTGTACGGTTGTTATGGTATTGCACGATATTAACCATGCAGCACGCTATTCAGATCAGTTAATCGCTATGCGTCAAGGTGTTGTAATGGAAACGGGAACACCACAGGAAATATTATGTGCCGATGTTATGCGCAAAGTGTTTAATATTTCCGCAAGAATTATGGAAGACCCTGCAACAAAAACCCCTGTCTGCTATGGCTATGATGTTTTAAAGGAGGACAACCAATGACTGTTATAACGGATTTTTTATCGTATGAAATGACTTCGACTTTTACGGATTATACATATTCAATCAATGTGTATGTACCTCAAGGAGAAGTGCCACAAGGAGGATTTCCTGTTTTCTATGTATTAGATGGCTCGTCCTATTTCCAGTTAGTGAAGGAAGCTATACGCTTGCAAAGTCGTAATGCACCTAAAACAGAAATTATACCAGCCGTTGTGGTAGGTATTGGACATGGTGAAGATATGCATGAACGACGTTTTTATGAATTTACAGCACCTGCCGAAACATATAGCTATCCTGCGAGATTTAAAGGAAAGGGCTATGATCAGCATGGCGGGGCAGTAAGTTTTAGTCGCTTTTTACAGGAGGAATTAAAACCGCAAATACAGGCACAATTCCAAGTAAACGAACAGCAACAAACGTTATTTGGTCACTCATTAGCAGGTTATTTTGTGCTGTGGCAATTATTTAATGATAAATCATGTTTCCAACATTATATTGCGATTAGTCCTTCCATCTGGTGGAATGAACATGAATTGTTAAGTAAAGTGTTTGTCTTTGTAGAAGAGCACCGACAAGTGAATGAACAATTATTTATCGGTGTTGGTGAGCTCGAATCCTTTATGGTAGATGACGCGCGTCAAATGACTGCTCATTTAGAAAAATTAATGGACATTACTTTTTACGAAGCATTGGATGAAAATCATGCATCAGTCGTGCCTACTGTAATGAGTAGAGCAATACGTTCTGTGAATAAAAATTAACTCAGCAACCGCATTATCTTTGGTAATGCGGTTTACTTATGGATAAAAATACAATAATATGTATTTATAAACAAAAGGAGTGGTTGGTATGGGGATTATTTTAGCAAGTAATAAGCATGCACATGTCGTGCACAACGTAATGCTTCAGGCTTTTCAAGAATATGCAACTGCAACACCACCATCTAGCGCATTAAGTGAAACAGTTGAATCCATTAAACAGGCGTTGAATACTGGCGAGCAAGCGTTTATTCGTTATATAGAAGATCAGCCTGTGGCAATGGTGCGATTTACGCTGAGTGAGGAGGGCGTTTATTTTTTCCGTTTGTCTGTAATACCTGAAATGCAAGGTCGAGGATTGGCAAAAGCTTTAATTGTTGAACTTGAAAATTATGCACGTGCACAGGGGAAAAGGATTAGTGAATGTAAAGTCCGTATGAACGTACCCCGTAATATTGAGTTATACCGTTCATTGGGGTATGTTATTACGAAAGAAACAATGGCAGAAAATCGTCATGGCTTTTCTCTTCCTATCGTCACAATGGAAAAGGAGCTATAGGGGGACTTGGATTTGAAGAAAACGATAGGTTGTTTGCACGCACACCATTCCAATATTGACTACATAGAACAGGCATTTAATAACTTTCGGGAAATGGAGCTTGTCCACTTTGTCGATCCAGGACTTATTCAACATGCGGCGAATGGGAATGTAAATTTGTCTTGCAAGGTGAAGGAGCAAGTAGAGTGGATGGCAAGCTGTGGTGTCGATGTCATTTTAATTACATGTACAAATTATATTGCGTTGTTAAAAGAAGATGAGCTGTCATTATCCATACCCATTATTAAAATAGATGAGCCTTTTTTTCAATCGCTTTGTGAAGTTTCGCAACCGCAAATAATTCTTTTTACAAACCCCGCTACAGTCGATGGAACGATGGAGAGACTCTACCATTATGCTAAGCTACATCATAAAACGATAAATGTGCAGGCAACGGTTATAGACAAAACGTTTGAGCTTATTATGCAAGGGAACAAGCAAGCATATAACAATGCAATACTACAATATTTCCGGGAAATAATGGGGGATGGTAGGTTGATTGCTGTTGCCCAGCTGTCGATGGTCGAGGCTGCGGAGCAATTTGCAAAGGAAATGGATTTGGAGATTACACACCCATTGCAATCATTAGTTGAGTTTGTTGTGGGATCGGGTTATCGCCAGTAAAAGTCGAGCAATCGCCACAAAAACCTGAGCTATCGCCACTAAAAGTGCCTTAATCGCCACAAAAACCGGCAAAACCGCCACTAAAATTATTAAAATAAAAACCCTTACTTCACATTTTACAAAGTAAGGGTTTTTTGTCACATTTTAAGAAGCTGAGTTGTCTACATATATAAAGCGGAAAAAGAGGGGGTGTGGATGAGTGTATATAAAAAGTGTTGCACAACATTTTGAGGAGACACGTGAAGAACGAATAACAGAATTGCTTCAAGTTTATTATCAAAAAATTTATTTGTATTGTTTTAGCATTTTACGAAATGTCCAAGATGCGGAAGATGCCGCACAAGAAGTATTTATAAAAGCATTTCAAAACAAAAAGTTAATGGAAATTGAAAATGATAATGCGTGGTTATATAAAATTGCTTATCATCACTGTTTAAATAAGGTGAAAAGGCAGTCCATTATAAAATTCATATCGTTTGATGGAGGTGCAAGCATTCCACAACCGACTACTGAAGTTTATAAAGATGCTGAATTAGATGATATCCTCACTAAATTAAAGCCTAAGGAGCGAGCATTAATTAGTCTTCGCATAATAGAGGATAGAGATTTTACTGATATTGCATTGATTTTAAATATTTCACCCGCTACCGCAAGAAAACGTTTTGAACGTATAAAGGCAAAGATCCAAAAAATGATTGAAAGGGGTCTGCAGGATGAAAAATCAAATTAAAACATTTCAAGAATTTGAAAGGCGGTTGCACAATGAAAGCATACCAACATCAACAGTTGACGAAGCGATTGTTGACAGTGTCATCCATTATAAAAAAAGGCAAAGACCTGTCTTTGCTAGAATGTCCGTCATCATTGTTTTTTGCAGTGTATTTATAACAGCTTCTTTCGCTACGGCAATGGAATTAACAGGCTGGAGAATTTTTAATAATGAGGGCAAGGTATTGCTGAAGATTGATACGATGACAGAGGAAGAGGCGGCTCCTCATCTTGAAATGGATAAAATTATGAATAAATATCAAGTGGTCATTAAAAACTTAGAATCCGAACTTCCCCGTGGAAAATTTATTTATTTCTTAGCTGTGGAGGCATATGAGAAATTCGGTTTGACTTCTGTTCGATTATTCCAAAAAGAGCAACAAATCCAAACGATTGATCAGCTTCCACAGGAAATTACGAATAGTTTTCATTTAAGTGATGACTTGCTTGGTGAGAATAGTTTATTTGAAGGAAGCATTAGTTATGAACATCCTGATGAACCGATGGAAGAAAAAGAGCAACGTTATAACAATATGTACGAAGAGGCGAAGCGACAAAATGTCCCTTATATTGTTACACAAGGCGATTTAACACAACAGTTTAACTGGCTAAGTCTAACGTATAAGCATAAGCAGCAATCAACTCAAATTACCTTCTCTCCATCTATTAGTATGATTTTAAACAATCCTAAAAATAAAAATGAAAACAACTATCGTAAAATTACAGAACAGGGCATCGAATTTCTTTATAATGCTAGTTGGCATCAATTAACTTTTGTAAAAGAGGATGGTGCCAAAAAGTTTGTTGTATCAATTAATGGATCTATGTTACTTAATGAAGAGCCGGATCCAGAGGAATTAATGGTAATCGCTAGGAAACTTCTAAATTGGTAGTATAATGAAATTACAAATAGAAATGGGGGAGCGCTAAATGAACGATTTACGATATCCAATTGGGCAATTTCAATTTCCAGAAGTAGTGACTGCACAGCAAGTACAGAAATGGATTGATGATATCCGTCTATTGCCAAGGCAATTAGCGGAGGCATTAAATGGGGCAAGTGAACAATCATTAGCGAAATCCTATAGAGAAAATGGCTGGACTGTCACACAGCTAGTCCATCATCTGGCGGATAGTCATATGAACAGTTTTATTCGCTTTAAGCTTGCTTTAACAGAAGATACACCGACGATTAAACCATATAATGAAGTGGATTGGGCACTGCTTCCGGATTCAGATATGCCGGTTGCCACTTCTTATAAGTTGCTTGAAAGTTTGCATGAACGTTGGGTTTATTTGCTGACAAGTTTAACGGATGAGCAATTACAAAGGGCATTTCAACATCCAGATAATGGGTTAATGACACTTGAAAAAGCACTGGCTATGTATGCGTGGCATGGCAAGCATCATCTTGCTCATATTCACCATTCGCTAGCAAAATAAAAACAGGCGACTTTTCCTCGCGTTTGAGGGAAGTCGCCTTTTTGTGTTAAATACATATTTTAAATTTATTCGATTGTAATACCAGCGCTTGCTGTACCCGTAAGTACTTGAGCAACAGCTACACCAGTTGTACTAATAGAGTACACCATTAATAGTTTGTCACCAGCAGTAACCGGGATTGGTGCAAAACTGCCTGAACCGAATGCTGTAGCGCCTAAAGAGATTACACCAGAATATGCTGGAGCTAAGTTAACTGTAGCAGTCGTCGCTGTGTAAGTCGTGCTGCCAGCCGGTGCACGATAGACTGTAGCAGTAACTGTAGTGGAACCTATAAGTGTCACTGCAGCTGTAGCAGAGAATGATGCAGAAAGGCCAGTAATATTACCAGCACGAGGTACTGTAAATGCTTCAGTAACTAAGCCTGATAAATCAAGTGTTTCTCCAACGAGCGTAACACCAGGAGTTGCAGTACCGAATCCGATAAGTGATGGTGTAGCGATTAGACCAGTCAATAAAGAAGTTAATGCAACAGGTGTAACTCCAGAAGAGAATGGAATAATAGAACCACCAGTAGCAGCAGGTGGAGTGACACTAATACATGCTGCATCAACTGCTAAAAATGGACCGAAGTTTTGGCATTCTGCATTACCAGATCGAGATGAGCAACCACATCCGCTGTTAGACATAGAATCATGTAAGAACATATTTACACCTCCTTTCTTCATTATTCTATTCATAGAAGAAAAGAGTTAAAGGGCTATTATCTGTATATATAAAGCTATTTTCGAATTACATGCAAAATAGAACATAAGCCTTTAGTGATGATGATTTAGTCTATTGTCTACTTGAAACAGCACCAGCTAAATCTATGTGTTTATAACAGTTTAAAGCTAATAGCGAGCAGATTATCTACCATTGTTGGACGAAAAAAAGTCCAATATGTATTTTTAATACTTATTGGACAGTCTTAAATAGGATTAGACTTTGCAAATAGCAGATGAATAATTTGTTTTTCTCCTAAGGTTGCCAAACTAGTACCGTCTGCGAAATAAATTGAAAAACAAAGAATTTTTTTCTTTTTTCGGTTCTTCTTCTAGTTCATCTTCTATAGTTATATCTTCTGTTTGGTTGTTGAACTCCTCAAGAGTTGTAATTTGGGTAATACTTTCTTCTATTACTAGTTCAATGTTTTCGTTTTCTTCAGTTATAGGAAAGGATTCAGGCAGAGTATTGTCCGTGATTTGAACTATAGAAGAGGATTCAGTATCTTCTAAGTCAGTGACTATAGAAGAGGATTCAATTTTTTCCAAGTCTTCCGCTATAGGAGAAGGTGGTTGTGATAGCGTCACATCATTGGCAATTGGTGCTGTTAAACTATTCGTTTCCAATACATTAACAGGGATTCCCTGTGTATCTGCTGCATTTTTAAAGTGAAAAGTCGATTCTGCAGTGTTGTTTCTATATAAACCGTTATAAATTTGATTTGGGTGCGAATTAATTGATTGAAAATATTGATGGTTAAAATGGCGTTCTTCCTGTCTTTTTCCGGGCACATCATTGGGTGTAAAAGGTATTCCATTGTTCATATTAGATGCTTTGCCAGCCAAACTTTGAAGAAATTTATAGGTAGGTTCAGTGGTAGGTAATGGTGTTTGTACATCCGTTTGCACTATTTCTTCTAAAAATTTTTTTGAAGGATAGGCACCATTTTTTATTGAACTTTCATCAACTGTCGTTGACATATTTTCTGCTGGTTGATTGTTTTCAACGGTAATTAATTTATTCAATATAGCTAAAATTTCATGATTCATTTCCTCTATTGCGTGATTGAGAGATTCAATTTGATTCGAAAGCTGTTTTACTTGCCCTTCATATGTTTTTATTTGCAGACTTTGTTTACCATCTAATGTTTCTGTTAGTCCTTCTAAATGTGTGATTTGTGTATTAAGCTCCTCAAATTCATTTTTCACAAATAAATAATCTTCGATGGAAGTCCCCATTTTTAATGTTGTTAATGTTTCTCTATAGGTATCGATTTTTTCTTTTAATTTTTCAATGTCTTGAGTGGAGTATAAATTTGAATTTTCCATTGCATTTCACCCCTTTCAGTCCATTAATATTTTATTAAAAAAAACCACGTTCTGTTACAAATCCTTCAATAATACATACAGGGAAAGAAAAGTGTTCTTATAGATAAATGCGCAAGTGCCTCTTGAATATTTATCATGGCAAATTATTTGTTAGCCCATGCACTTAACGTGAAAAATCATATGCTACAAACGAAAGATAAAAAACTTTATGGAGGTGTCAAAAGGATGCAAGATAATATGCCATCCCAGGCGCGCGAATTAATTTGTATAAATGTCGATAAGGTATATGACTGGATCGTAAAGGAATTATCATTTGATATTTCCCCAACTGGCGAAATTTATTTCCCAGGTGTAACACCGCAAACAAATTTACAAGGTGCAACTGTTACATGTAAAGTAACGCCAGCTGCAACAAACCCAATCGTGATTTTAAGTCGTGAGAACCGTCAATTCTCAATTGATGGATCAACAGTTTGTTTGCAACACTTAAGTATTCAAAAGAACTTTGTTCTGACGATTATTGTTACTTTACCAAATGGAACAATGTTCACAAGTCGTGAGATTCCTGTATCGCGTTGTGAGCAAGTTACATTATGTGCTCCTAAAGGAACAGATGTAGAAATCCTTTATACAGAATTAGATTGCTTCGTGTGCACAACAGGTACGCTTACTGCTGGAAATGAAAGAATTACGTTCTCTGCGTTAACAATTACAGTAGCGGTTTGCCAAAGTATCCAGTCTACATTCCCAGTTACTGTGGAATTCTTAGCAACTTTCTGTGAGCCAAGAGCAGATTTACCATTCTCATGTCCATCAACGGTTCGTCCAAAGCAATGTTCAGTTATTTTCCCAACAATGGGTTAATGGTGCTAACACCTAAATAATAGTCATACCATAAAGAGAGGATTATCCTCTCTTTTTTCTTTTGGTTACATATTATATAGGCAAGGGGGCCCTAATTATGAGTACGCATCAAGATGCTGTAGAAGGAAAAATAAAGGAACTTAAGGAGCAAACAACGTTTTATGTACGTGAAATAAAAAAGCTTGTGGATGAATTGAATGTTCAAAAAAATGTAAGTATCGTTAGCTATTTCACGACTTCATTTAATATTTCTTACGATTCAGACCAAGAGAGTCTATGCCTCGGCTCTTACCATATACGCAATATCGGCAATCAACCCGTAACAAATCCTTATTTGTGTATTAAGCTACCTGAAGATTCCCCCTTTTCCTTCTCTGGAAGATATGTATATGAGCATTTTAGTCAAAATTTAAAAACAGCTGGTAGCTGGGAGCGAATTCATGATACTTCGGACAATGCAGAATTTTGGCTTAAACCGGTAGGCAAAACAACAATTGAGCCCAATGAGACGATCTCATTTACGAATTTTCAAATTAAATGGTCCCATAATTTATCCTATGCTGGTACGATAACGGGGTTTACATATTGTGATGAGTTACAAGACGGTGTCTTAGTGCTTAATCCTATAAATCTCAATGGCATCAGCGTTGTACAGGAGGGTCAAGATGAGTGAGTTAGAACAACAAAAACTAGAGGTGAATTTAGAGCAAATCGTACGTCAATTGATGAAAAATCAGCTTATGAATGGCTCAGATATACGAAAGGGGGAAGATAATAGTTTTGCTTTTTTAGAAAAAAATACATTGCAGTTATTACTTGCCTCCTTGTTATCAGGAGACAAGAAAGTAGCAGAACAGAAAGTGGATGAGCAGTCTCAATGGAATGTCGTTAAAGAACTTGATGATTTGTTCGAGGAAAATAAAATGCAGTTCGAGGCAATATTAGATTATTTGAAAAAGCTAGCGTGATAGGGGGGTACTATCGTGGATAATCAAAGCATTAAAAATAACGATCCAATACAGCTCCAACAAATGATTATTTTTTTAAGAGCGGAACTAGCTAAATATAAAAATGAAATTAGTAGACTTAGAGATAGCGATTATTATTCACTCGTACTTAGACTAGAACGGGAAAATGTACAATTGACAAAGCGCAATAAAGAACTTTCTATGGATCGTATGAAATGGAAAAGGACTGTCGAAAGAAATGCAAAGGCTTATACTGAGGAATTAAAGAGAAAAGAAAATCAACGGAACAAACATATATCCTCAATAGGTGCATTACTAAAGGAAATAGAGCATTTACGTGTCGATAATAAACGATTACTACAAACAAATAAGACTACTAATGATGAGTTGTTAACGATGAAAAGAGATTTGGTGACGCATGACAAGCGCATTATAGAAAATCTAGAAAATCAGCTAAGTACGTATACGAAAGAAACGAATGAAAAAATGACTGCGATACTTGAAGCCATTCAACATAAGTCTGACAACAATGTACACGACTACTTAGTGAAAGAATTAGCAGAAAGAAACAATGAAATTCATAATTTGTCCGTTGAATTAGCAAAAATAAAGCGTGAAAACACAGCTTTATCGAGTGAAGAAAATAGTGTCAATGGGATGGCCCTTTCCCATATAGATGCTAAGATTCAAAAAATACTTGCTCAATCCATTGATTTTGAGGAGCAACTGGATATCAAATTACGTATTCTTGACGACTTAGAGCAACAATTAACACAACTTGCACTAGAAATCAGTGGGGATAAATCGATGTAAAAGCTAGGATGATATGAGGGAAAGTGCTAGTTTGACTACAATCAATCTAGCACTTTTTGTTACGTCCGCAGCTGCCAACAATAAATGGGTTTAACCGGATTTTTCATTCTTTTTTATTTTGTTTCGCGGTGTAATGTCACGCGCTTTAATCGTGGCGAATATTTTTTTAACTCTAATCTATCGGGATTATTTCGTTTATTTTTTGTTGTAATGTAGTTTTTATCACCTGTTTCTGTACAGGCTAATGTAATTTGAATACGCATTCTCATCGACTCCTTTTAAATCGTAATGATTACGTTTTGTATAATATTATCTTTACACTTAAATGTCAATGTTTTGCTAGACAAAATGTTAAGCATTGCATTTTCAAAAATTCTATGATTAAATTACAAATTGTAAATAGTAATCATTACGATTTGTGGAGGTTGTAATATGACGAATAAAATTCCGGTGACCGTATTAAGTGGTTATTTAGGTTCTGGTAAAACAACGATAATGAATCATGTTCTACAAAATGAGAAAAATATGCGCGTGGCCGTTATCGTCAATGATATGAGTGAAATTAATATTGATGCAGAATTGATTGCCAATGGAAGTGGTATTTCTCGAACAGAGGAAAAATTCGTAGAACTCTCTAATGGCTGTATTTGTTGCACACTACGTGAAGATTTACTGCAAGAAGTAGAGCGTCTCGTACAGCTAGGGAATATTGATTATATTTTAATTGAGTCGACAGGAATTAGTGAACCGATCCCTGTGGCGCAAACGTTCAGTTATTTAGATGAGGAACTTGGCATTGATTTAACAAAGTTTTGTCGACTCGATACGATGGTAACTGTAGTCGATGCCAATCGCTTTTGGCATGATTTTCAGTCAGGGGATAGCTTGCTAGAGCGTAAGGAGGCAATTGGTGAATTAGATGAACGTGATGTGGCAGATTTATTGATTGACCAGATAGAATTTTGTGATGTTTTAATACTGAACAAGTGTGATTTAGTGAAGGAAGACGAACTTGAACGATTAGAACGTATATTGCGTGTGTTACAGCCCGAGGCAGAGCTTATTCGTACAATAAATGGTGTCATCGAACCAAATGCCATTTTAAATACAGGAAGATTTGATTTTGAGCGCGTATCGGAATCAGCAGGATGGCTAAAAGAATTAGAACTTGGGCATGAAAACCATACACCAGAGACAGAGGAGTATGGTATTGCTTCATTCACTTATAAGCGCAAAATACCTTTCCATCCGATGCGTTTTGTAGAGTGGTGTGATCATATGCCAACAACCATTGTGCGAGCGAAGGGCATTATTTGGAGTGCAAAACATCAGGAAGTGGCATTATTATTATCACAGGCAGGTTCTTCTGCTAAAATTGAACCGATTTCGTATTGGGTGGCAGCATTACCTACAGCGCAACAACAGGAGGTATTTCTGCAAAGCCCGGAAGTATTGGACGAGTGGGATGAAGAATTTGGTGATCGTATGACACAGCTAGTTATTATAGGAATCGACTTAGATAAAGAAGAAATTATTAAAGGGCTAGATGCATGTCTTTTGACAGCGAATGAGTTTGCGGAGCCTTGGGATCAGCTAGAGGACCCTTTCCAGTGGGAGTGGAGTTAAAGTAGCTGCGTTTGAACGCTTGTCAGAGGGGGCGGCTTGAGCCACGCCCCCTGGTATTTGAGCAAATCGTAACGGGAAATCAACCTGTACATTAAAAGTGCAGTGATTAGGCGCACAGGATTTGCTCATGGAAACTAAACTTTAGAAAAGCGGAATCTATCACACTACTTTTGTGGTAGATCCTTTTTAAATACATGATTGTAGTTTGTAGCATCACGTAATGCCTTTTCCTCTATTGGAATGCGTACAGAAAGCATTGTGATGTTTAACAGCGTAAAACAAAACGCAGTGAAATAGGCTTGAAACATAATAGGCAGTAGCAAAATCTCTAAACTAACGACGGCATAATTTGGATGGCGCATAAACGTATAGGGTCCTTTGCGCACAACTTGTGCACCTGGCAAAATTAATATTTTCGTATTCCAAAATGGCCCTAAAGATCGTATACACCAAATACGTAAAGCTTGCACTATAAGGAACAAGATGAAAAATAACGGGAATAAGGACGATGGACCGTTTTTGTTTGAAACGACTTCAACAATTAAAAATAGAAAAAAACTAACATGCATAGCTACCATATATGAATAATGGGAGGCGCCAACTTCATAAGCACCTTTAGCAAGCATCCATTTTTCATGACGTTTCGCTATTAAAACTTCTGCTAACCTTTGTACAATAACGAGAATTAAAATCGTGTAAAAAAGCATGTTACTCCCTCCATTTAAGTAATACAGCTTCTGCGCAGAAACCGGGACCGAGGGCGACAAGTAACCCATTATCATCTACTTGACCTTCGTTTAACATAAACTGCTCAAGTACATACAATACGGTAGGCGAGGACATATTACCGTGGGTGCGCAATATTTCCCGAGAAATGTCGGTTTTTTGTTCAGAAAGATATAAAGTATCCTCGTAGGCTTTTAACACTTTTTTTCCTCCAGGATGGGCAATAAAGTGATCGAGCTGTTCACTGTAAAGATGTTGTTCAACTAAAAATTGCTCAATAAAAGGACCGAGCCATGTTGTAATAATGTATGGAATACTTTTTTGAAAAACGACATGAAGCCCGTTATTTTTTATATTCCAGCCCATAACATTTTCCGAATCAGGCATCCACTTAGAACCAGTTGTCACAATGGAAGGCATGACTTTTTTTGTTGGTATCGCTACATCGTCTCCACAAACAAGTATGCAGGCTGCTCCATCTGCAAATAGAGAAGCACCAATTAAATTACTTTTAGAAAGATCATTTTGCTGAAAGGTCAAGCTGCAAAGTTCAACACATACAACGAGTACCTGTGCTTGCGGATGCGCTTTGCAAAAATCAAAAGCACGACTTACACCAGCTGCGCCACCAGCACAGCCTAACCCCCATAGCGGAATACGCTTTAACCTATCTGAAAATGGTAGTTGATTCATAACACGAGCATCAATACTGGGTGTAGAGATGCCTGTACTACTGACGAAAATAATTGCATCAATATCCTGTGGAGAAATAGGCTCTGCTAAAAATGATTCGTTTTGTAAACAAGCTTGAATCACTTCCACGCTATATTGCGTTGCTAACTCTATATATAGATTGTTGCGCTCTTCAAAAGTATGCTCACTGCGATGCCACTCAGCAGGTACGCAAAAATGGCGAGTGTCGATACCACCATTATCAAAGACTTTTAAATAGCGCTCTAACTTTGGTATCTTTTCATAAAAGAGCTCCTTTGTTAAAGCCTCAGCGTTTGCCTGCTGCAATGTATATGGTGGTTGATATGTGCTAATGGAAAGGATTTTTGACAATTCAACAACTCCTTCGAAAATAGTGGTCTTGTTCATTGTATGCTTAAAGGAACGGTAGACATGCTTCAATATAAGTTTGACATTTTAGAATAATTTATATATATTGGTAATAACTAAAGTGAGAGTAGGTGATGTGATTATGATGAATAGAGCCGTTTTTAATGAACTGCAATTCGGTTTGTTCAATTTCACACGCCTAAATACTGCAATTTAACCGTGTCTGTAGAGTCTAGACTGCTACGTGACAATGGCTATTTGTATTCTTTTTAAACGTGCCTGTGAAACCTTGAAACTGCCGAATTGCAGTTCCAAGGTTTTTTTATGCTTGTTACGCTATCAGAGCGTAATCGATAGACACATTAGGAGGAATACCAATTGAATTTAACAACATTAGGATTTTCAACATATTTTGAAGAGCAGTTAACTGCTTTTAAAGAAGAGTCAAAGTTAGCGAACTGTGTACCTGC
>Ga0213825_1000469_pt1 | contig 29224 bp, 22 predicted proteins | sample MC6MC0900MG_FD_179896 | JGI IMG/M metagenome (GOLD analysis project Ga0213825, IMG submission 179896) | Enriched soil aggregate microbial communities from Iowa State University, Ames, United States - MC6-MC0900-MG | ecosystem: Environmental > Terrestrial > Soil > Unclassified | place: USA: Iowa... | reverse complement strand
ATACCTTCAATTCTATGATCTCCAAAACCATTATTTAAAAGGGTTGGACATTGAAGAGCTTCACCAACGGCAAGTTTAGCACCTGGATATTTATCTTTAATAAAATCCCCGCTTCCTAGGGTACCTGCTGAACCTGAAGTTAAGCAAATACCAGCCACTTTTCCATTTTCGCATTTTTCATGTTCTATTATAGAAGCCATAGCATTACCAGTTACTTCATAATGCCAAAGGTGATTTCCAAGTTCACCAAATTGATTGAATATAACTACATTATCTCTAGTTCTTCTAAGTTCCCAAGTCTTATCATAAATTTCTTTTACATTACTTTCACATCCTGGAGTTGCAATTACTTCCCCAGCTACACTCTTAAGCCAATCAAAACGCTCTTTACTCATATTTTCGGGTAAAATAGCTATTGACTTGCACCCTAGTAGTGTTGAGTTATAAGCTCCTCCACGGCAGTAATTTCCAGTTGATGGCCAAACAGCTTCATGAAACTTTGGATCAAATTGTCCTGTTATAAGTCTTGGTACAAGACATGCATAGCTTGCTCCAACTTTATGTGCTCCTATAGGAAAAAACTTTCCTGACATGGCAAAAATTCTAGCTTTAACTCCTGATATTTCTTGTGGTATTTCTATATAATTGGGTAATGTGTTATATAAACCGCCTTCTTTAACTGGTTGATTATACCAAGATATTCTAAATAAGTTGATTGGATCAATATCCCAAAGCCCTGTTTGAGCAAGTCTATCTTTAATCTCTTGTGGTATTTTATTTGGATCCTTCATTTGAGCAATAGTAGGAATGATTATATTTCTCTCTTTTGCACTCTCTGCTGTCTTTAGAATTTGTTCCTCATTAACTTCTAAATCTATTAATTTATGCATTTTATATCCTCCTCAAAATCTTTATAAAGGGATTCCTTATCCTTTAGGATAAACATTTTAAATATTCAATTAATTCATTCATATCTGGCTTTATTAATTCTGGTTTATTAACTGTCTGTTGAGCTGATTTTACATCCTTAAGACCACTACCTGAAACTACAATAACCACCGTTTCATCTTCTCTTATCTGTTCTAGTTCAACTAATTTTTTAAGCCCAGCAAAACTAGTTACTCCTGCTGGTTCCCCAAATACTCCTGTCTGCCTTGCTAAGATTGTTATTGCACTTAAAATTTCTTCATCACTGACATCTATAGCAATTCCATTGCTTTCTTCAAGAGCGTTTAAAGCCTTATATCCATTTCTAGGAATTCCTACTGATATACTATCTGCAATAGTTACTGGTGGTATATAGTCAAATGCTCTGATTCCATTTCTATAAGCTCTATTAACTGGGTTAGCTCCTTCCGCTTGTACTGATACCATAGTTGGAAGCTTATCTATTAAACCTAGTTCATAAAATTCTTTAAACCCTTTCCATACACTAGATATGGAACATCCATCTCCCACTGACATAATTACTTTGTCAGGTACCTTAAAGTTTAATTGCTCACATATTTCAAAAGCAGCAGTTTTTTTTCCTTCTGCTAAGTATGGATTTATAGCACAACTTCTGTTATACCATCCAAAGTGATCAACAGCTTTTAAACAAAATTCAAAGGCAGTATCATAATCTCCATCTACTAAAATTACATCACTTCCATATACTAAAAGTTGTGCTAGTTTTGCCTCCGGAATGTTTCTAGGAACAAATATATAATTTTTTATTCCCATACAAGCTGCAAATCCTGATAGAGAAGAAGCTGCATTTCCTGTAGATGCTGCACACATAATATATTTTTTTAGATCCATTGCTTTTGCCACCCCAACGGCTGTAGCTCTATCCTTAAAAGATGCTGTAGGATTTCTACCCTCATCCTTTACATATACATTTTTTATATTTAATGACTTTTCTAATCTATTGGCTTTATATAATGGTGTGCATCCTATTTGTAAAGGGGCTATACCTTCTCTAGATTCTAAAGGTAGAATAGGCATATATCTCCAAATATTCTTTTCTTCATTTTCTTTTAGATATTCCTTAGTTAATTCTTCTTTTACCAAGTCCATATTATAATTTACATCTAGTGTTCCTTCTGTACCACATTCTGGACAGTGATACATTACTTCTTCTCCAACTTTCTTACCACATTTTGAACATATTAATCCTTCAATTTTTTCCATAACTTCACCTCATTTTATATATGCTAATCATTGAAACTCCTTCTCCTTCGTCGAATGAGTAAGTGCGACTAACCAAATCATAGATTTGGAGTTGTATTAAATGAAACTCCTTCTCCTTCGTCGAATGAGTAAGTGCGACTAACCAAATCATAGATTTAGAGTCTTACTTACAGTATTCTTTTACGTAGGTAATTGGGATTAAAGCATACATAGCTGCACATTTTACAAGTTCATCTTTCCAAGTTAATTCATTTGGAGCATGAGCTTGATCTTCATGGCCTGGACCAAAACCAATACAAGGTATACCATATCTCCCCATTATAGATACTGCATTGGTAGAAAATGTCCACTTATCTACTAATGGATCTTCCTTAAACAGCCCTTTATAAGAATCTATTAAAGTTTTACAAGCTGGATGTGATTCTTCAAGAACCCAAGTTGGGAAATAGCATTCTGTTGGATAAATAAGTCCTGTATAGGATGATTTTTCATAGATATACATTTCAACTTTAGCGTTAGCCGCTTTAACAGAAAATAATTCCCTTATTTGATCTAGAGCGTATTCCCAAGTCTCCCCGTTAGTAAGTCTTCTATCTATAGAAATAGTACAACCATCAGCTACTGCACATCTAGAAGGTGAAGAAAAGAATATTTCTGACACTGTTAAAGTTCCTTTTCCTAAGAATGGATCATCGATTAATCTTTCATTTAATTCTTTTAATTCATTAAGAATAGGAGCCATTTTGAATATAGCATTATCTCCTCGTTCTGGAGCTGACCCATGACAACTAATTCCATGAGTTGTCACTTTTATTTCCATTCTTCCTCTATGACCTCTATAAATGTTAGTTGAAGTTGGTTCTGTTATTACTACAAGCTCTGGTTTTATCTTGTCTTCATTTACAATGTATTGCCAACATAATCCATCGCAATCTTCTTCTTGTACAGTACCTGTAACTATTAGTGTGTAATCATCTTCTAAATTTAAATCTTTGATTATCTTACCTGCATAAACCATTGAAGCCATTCCGCCTTCTTGATCAGAACCACCCCTACCATAAATAACTTCGTCATCTTCATAACCCTCATATGGATCATTAGTCCAGTTATTTATATCTCCAATTCCTACAGTATCAATATGAGCATCCATAGCAATTACATGTTTACCATGTCCTATATATCCTAGTATATTTCCCATTTGGTCTATTTCTACTTTGTCAAAACCTACCTTTTCCATTTCCTCCTTTATTCTTAAAACTACTCGATTCTCATCACAACTTTCACTAGGAATAGCTATCATGTCTCTTAAGAATCTTGTCATATCAGCCTTATAGTTTTCTGCTAACTTTAGAATTTCATCTTGGCATGTAATTTTTGACATATTTGAATCCCCCTTTAAATATAAACATATTTTATTTTTTAAGAATTACTTCAACAATTTAGATACTTACTAACTAATTAATTAGTTAACGGTAAATAAAAAATTATATAATTAAATACAATTAACATGTGTTATACCTAATTTATTGACATTACTAAATAAATTTAGTAATATCAATAAACTAATAATTTTTGTTTAGTTTACTACAGATAAAAAGGATAAAATAGATTGAAAGTATAATATTCCTTCTAATACTGCTCCACCTATAGTTCTTGACTTATCGGAAATAGTATTGCAATTGCTTATCTCCTCATATCTTGGATCTATATCTGCTATTTTTAATCCATTTGTAACATAAGTGTTATCTCTAATAATACCTCTGAGCACTCCATCAATTTTAGCTTTTACTTCTAAATCATCTATTAATGCTATAGTTTCATTAGCTTTAACTATATCTCCTATTTGTCTTACATTCTTAATTTTTCCTTCATAAGAGCTATAAATAACTCTTTCCTTTGCATAGCCACATATAGGTCCTGGTACTCCTGTATTCTCTAAAGCATATCCCTCGAAAATTAATCTTCCCAAATTATGTCCTCTCATGGTCTCTATTACTATATTTACATCTATACCTGCTTTAAACCCAGGTCCTAATGCAATGGTTATAGGTGCCATATCTATAGTGGTCCCTAAATTTCGTTTTGCTAAAATTGCATCAACTACAGCAATAGCTCTAACGGTTTCAATGAGCTTTCCATATCTATCAACAGCTACTGGAATAAATCCCATATCCCAAGCTTTTAATATTTCCTCATAGGTTCTAACAAGAACACCCTTCATCCCTTCAACTGTTGTTTCACCATCAAATACTGCTTCACTAAAGGATACATTTCTTCTAATACTAGAAGGTATCTCTATCTCAAGGACTAGGACTTTAAATCCACTTCTATGAAGTTTTTGTATAGTACCTGAGGCAATATCGCCTCCCCCTCTTACAATTACTCTATTATTTATCACCAAATCGTCCCCTTGCTTAATGATAATTTGACTGCAATAATTCTGTGTAATCTTTTTCTGTATCAATATCCCAAAGAAAATACTCTTCATCTATTTCTACAAAACGTATACTCTTCTCATGATTTTTTAAAATGGCTCTTCCTCCTACATCTCCATTAAGTGCTAAAAGCTCATTTCGATACTTTGATGGAAATATTACAGGATTTCCTCTCCTTCCTTTATAAACTGGTACAATAAATTTATCTTGATTTTCTTCAAATTCTTCGATAAGTTTATTAATAAGATTTTCATTTAAAAAGGGTTGATCTCCTGTAATAAAAGCATATCCAGAAATTTCAGATGCTTCCTTCAATCCAAGCTTTATAGATTGACTTTGCCCCATATACCCATGGTAATTTTTAACTACTCTTAAATCTCTAACCTCGGCTAACTCTACTATAGTTTCATTGCCAGTAACTACAATTTTTCCTTCTAAATTACTTTTGCTTACTGCATCTAAGACATATTCTATTAGAAACTTGCCTCTATACTTTAATAATAATTTGTACCTACCCATCCTAGTACTAAGGCCTGATGCCATAACAATCCCAGTAACCATCTTGAATCCCCCTTAAAGCTCTGCCGTAAATCCTTCATCTATAACCTTATATGTTTTATTAAATAAACTTCCAACAATTATTTTTTCTAATAACTTTAACTCTTTATTTATTATTATTATATTTTCTATTAGCTTTTTTAAATTCTTAAAGTCTTCTTCTTCAATCTTATTTATAAATAAAATCCTTTTACCTTTAGAATTTTTAAATAATCCTTCTGGTTTAAATATTATAGATATAATGTCTTCTTCATTTATACTATTTCCTACGCTTCCATTAGTAAGTTTTAGAAACTCTTCAATCCTATGAATATTTTTTTCATGGATTTTTAAATTTAAAGCTTCTCCACTTAAAACTCCTATTGTTGTACTAGTAAAATTACTTACTACTGGCTCATCTTCTTTCCAAGCTTTTAAAGGTTTTTCTTTTGCCCCATCAGATTCTATTAAAATATAATCATAATTATTAAAGATATTAGAAATACTTTTGTCATCAATTCCAACTACTTTATTTTCTTCATTAATACTAGAACCATAGACATCAATTCCACTATTCTCTGCCTTGATTTCACTTATATCTCCATAGTATACATATACTTCATTCTCACCTAGAGTATGCTTACTTTCTTCAGTTAAATAATCTCCAAAGCTTGCCTTTAAAATTAAACAATTATACTGATTTCTTTTGGGTAAATATATTTTAGTTGTTGTTGTTATAAGCACTCTTCCTCTTTTTTTCAACTCTTCTGCTAAGATAAACATAAGAGTGGTTTTTCCTCCAGCTCCTACTATAGATATTTTTTCTCCTTTGTTAAAAGTAAGAACATTTGAAATTTCCACCCTTCTTCACTCCTTTTTTAAAACCTCTTCCAAACTTGAGCTGCTAGCTCTCTACTTCTAGCCATAATTCTTTGCTCATCTACATTAACCAGTTTTCTATTCATCATTATAATCTTCCCATTTATAATAGTGGTTTCAACATGTCTTCCACTAACTCCAAATAAAATATGACTATCTATATTATCTTTATTTATAGGTGTTGGAGAATTATAGTCGACAATTATTACATCAGCCAAAGCACCTTCCTTTATAACTCCTATAGAACTATCTATAAATCTTTCAGCTATAACTCTATTACCTTTGAAAAGCATTTGTGGAAATTCTCCCCAAGCTACTGTTGAATCTTTAGCTTCATGCCTTTGAATAACACTTCCGGTTTTATAAGATTCTAGAATATCAGAAGTATAGCCATCTGTTCCTAGCCCCAGCAATATTTCTTTCTTAGTCATTTTTAAAATTGGTGATGCTCCTACTGCATTTCCCATATTAGATTGAGGATTATTAACTACTATGGTGTTCTTTTCTTTAAGCATATCCATTTCCTCATCAGTTATGTGTACACAATGAACAGCTATTGTCTTATTAGAAAGAACGCCTCTTTTATACCATCTTTCAATTACTCCTATACCATACTTTTCCATAGAATCTTGTACATCTTCAATTCCCTCAGCACAGTGTACATGAAATCCTGTATTTAAACCCTCTACGGCTGTTAGGCATCTCTCTAAAGTATTTTCACTAATAGTCATAGATGCATGAAGTCCAAACAATCCTTTTATCATTTCATCCTTTTTTTTATTACAATACTTTATAAATTCAATATTTTCCTCAATACCTTGTTTTGCTACTATCTCTCCATCTCTGTCAGAAGTTTCATAACTTAAGTTACTTCTGATACCAACTTCCTTAGCTGCATCTGCAATAGTAAATAAACTACCCCTTAAAGCATGCGGACTGGCATGATGATCAAAGGAAGTTGTTACACCATTTTTAATTTGATCAATCATTGGAACTATTGCACTATAATAAACATCATCTAGGGTTAATTTTTTGTCTAATCTCCACCATAGTCCCTTCAATATATCTGAAAAGCATTTTGCTGGAGGGCTATCATTAGCAATTCCTCTAGCAAATGTACTGTAATAATGCATATGTGTATTTATAAAACCTGGCATTATTAATTTTTCTCTTGCATCAATGAATTTATAATCTAAGTATTTTTCTTTTAAAGTTTTTGTGATTCCTACTTCTACAATTTTATTTTTTTCTATAGCTATACATCCATCATCTATAATTGAATTTAAATCATCTCTGGTTACAACTTTCCCATTACCTACTAGTAGCATTTTCACTCCCCCTATAGATTAACTAATATAACCTTAATTAAATATATCTAGATTATATATTCATGTCTCTTTATACAAGTTTCTATAATACCTTTCATTTCTGCAGAGATTGATTCTGAGTTCTTTTCTTTAATACACCAATTAAAAATTTTACCTTTTTCATCTCGAACTTTACAAATACCTATACTAGAATCTATAACATAGAAACCTGAATTGCTACTATTTTCAAAATCTTCCTCACCCCAAAATATAGTTATTTTATCCTTGTAAGGATTACCTTTATATGGACAGAATACTCCACAATTGCCACATTCATTGCACATACCATCTAAATGTATAATTTGATGACCTGCTATAGGACCGTCTTTAATTTCTATAAACATATTTGCTCTATTAGGACAAACATCTACACATATTTCACAAATCTTATTGCATTTAAGACATCTGATAGACTCCTCCTTAGAAGGTATTGTTTCAAGTAGTACACCTTTTCTTTCATAGGATTTTTTAAGTTCATATCCACAAGTATTTTTCTCAGTTCTACGGAAATCACAAGGCATATTTTCTTTTCTTAAAATATCCCTAGTTATAATTTTCCCATGAGACATTGCTTCTACTATTGTACCTGGACCATTTTTAGCATCTCCAGCTACATATACATTAGATATATTAGTTTCACATTTACTGTTTACTTCAGGAAGTCCTTTAGAATTTAACTCTATACCAAGATTCTCAAAGAATTTCGAATCTACTTTTTCTCCAACAGCAGCTATAACTGTAGTTGCATTAATCTCTTCATATTTTCCTAAAGAAATTGGACTTTTTCTACCTGATTTATCTTGTTCTCCTAAAATCATTCTTTCACAAACAAGGTTATTATCTTCTAAAGCTACAGGGTATAATAACTCTTTAAATTCAATACCATCGTCAACAGCTAATCTAATTTCTTCTTTACTAGCAGGCATTAAATCTTTAGTTCTCCTATATATAATGGTTACATTTTCAACTCCATTAACCCTTTTAGCAGCACGAGCTACATCCATAGCTACGTCCCCTCCACCAATAACACATACATGAGTGCCTAGTTTTATATCCTCACTACTTTTTTTAAACTCTTCTAAGAATTCAATAGCGTTTAAGACTCTATCATTACCTTTTTTAAGGGTAATATATCCTGGCTTCCAAGCTCCAGTTGCAAGGACAATATAATCAAAATTTTCCTTTAGAATATTTAAATCAACCTGTTCAGCTATCCCATAGGTTACCTTTACTCCATGGCTTTTAACCATCTTAAAATCCTGTTCTAAAATTGAATTATCTATTCTAAAATTTGGAATTACATAGTTTATAACTCCATATGGTTTATCTCTTTTTTCAAATACTTCTACATTAATACCATTTCTTCTAAGATATAGAGCTGTTGATAACCCTGCTACACCAGCTCCTATGATAGCTACATTTTTATGACTTTTAATTGGGCTTGCCTTTATATTCTTTGTATAGATGTCTTCAGCATTATCCACGGCTATTTTTTTGATTCTTCTTATTTCTAAAGAACTATCATAATCTAGTCTAGTACATTTATATTGACAATTATGATTGCATATGGTTCCTGTTATAGCTGGAGCTGCATTATCTCTAACTATTACTTCAAAAGCTTCATCATATTTTCCATCTCCCACAAGTTCTATATACTTTGGAATCTGTTGAGCTATAGGACAGCCTTCACTACAAGGTGCAATAGTGCAATCATATATAGGTAATTCCCTATCTATCTTTCTACTTTTAACAATCCTTGCTTCCTTAAGATGATGCTTATCATTAATTGATTCCTTTGCCAGTATTTCTAGTAATTTCACATCAATTGTTAACTTTCTCTTAGGAATAAGTGGTTCTATCTTTTTAGCTATCTGTTGAATTCTTTCATAACCACCTGGTTTTAATATTGTAGTAGCAAAAGTTACTGGACATATTCCTGTTGCAAATATCTTCTCTACATTAAAGGATTCTGCTCCACCGGAATATGAAATATATAACTTTCCTTCAAATTCCTTAGAAAGTTTACTTGCTAAATTAATTGTTAAAGGATATAAAGATCTACCTGACATGTACATCTCTTCTCCTGGTAATTCTTCATTTAATATCCTTACTGGAAGAGTATTAGTAAGTTTCACTCCTATCTCCAAATTTTCCATTGTAGCTACTTCTTTTAATTTTTTTATCATTTTTATTCCGTCATCGTATTTCAGATCATTTTTAAAATGATGTGAATTTAATTTTATATATTCATAACCCATTTTATTAAAAGTTTCTCTTACAAACTCTTCACCAAGCAATGTAGGATTCATCTTTACAAATGTATGAAGATGTTTTTCTTTTAATAAATAGGTAGCAATTCTTTCTATTTCTTGTGGAGGACATCCATGTAGAGTGGATAGTGTAATTGAATTACACACCCTTGAAGAAATCTTATTTAAATCTTCAATAGAAAATCTATAAAATTTTTCTATATTATTCTCCAACACTTGCAAAGATTCCTTCCATATTTTTGAATTTGTTGAATTTTTCATATTCTCCATATAGGTGTCTATTTTATCTGATTTTATTCCATCTAAATCATATCCTACACTCATATTAAAAACAAAGTCTCTTTCCTGGCTTAAATTAAGTTCCTTCATTAAAACATGTAATATAATCCAAGCTTTCACATATTCCTCATATGCTTCCTCTACAGTAAGTTCTGTAGACCACTCTACGTTATAGCATTCATCCTCAGCATTAATACATGGTTTTAAAACTGGAAGATCTTCTCCATCAATAATCTGAACCGTCTTTAATTCAATAAATCTACTCCCAGTAAGATAAGCCGCTATAATATTTTGAGCCAATTGTGAACTAGGCCCTGCTGCTGGTCCAATTGGTAGGCCTAAACTCTCACCTAAAAAAGGAATAGTATTATTAGGGATTCCGTAGTAAAACTTATCTTTATGAATTCCAAAAATACTTTCTTTAGTTTTAAGTTCAGTAAAAATCCAGTTAATGAGTTTTTCAAAACTTATTGGACGCATTTTGTCACTCATATTTACTCCCCCTTATAATTCATAAGTTACTTAAAAGTATTAAATACCCTTAAGTAACTATGTAATTCAATTAATCTATTTATTCTTTACTTTTCTATAAATCTTGGATTGTCTTCTTCTAGCAATTTCTCAAAAGTGGCTATAGGATCCTTAACTTTACTTAATAACATCATGGCTGCAATTATATATGGTTTAAATCCAGCTTCACGGTATAATAATTCACGGTAACGATCAAATACAGACTTCTCTACTTCTCCAGTTGCACAATTTACTCCTGTTATATCAGCTGGTAAACAATGAAGATATAATGCTTTGCCATCTTTAGTAAGCTCCATCATTTTTTCATTGCACTCCCAATCCTTATATCTAGCATTTTCTATCAACAATTCTTTCTCAAGTTCATCAATACCAGCTCTATCTCCCTTTGAATATAGTTCTGTACGCTTTTCCATAGCTTCAAAAGGTGCCCAGCTCTTTGGATAAACTATATCTGCATTTTCAAAGGCTTCTTTCATAGAATTAGTCTTTGTGAAACTTCCTCCATTTTTTTCTATATTTCCTTTAGCAACTTCCACTACTTCAGGAAGTACATCATATCCTTCTGGATGTGCTAGTACAACATCCATTCCCATTCTTGTCATAAGTCCTATAACTCCTTGTGGAACCGAAAGTGGTTTACCATAAGAAGGTGAATAAGCCCAAGTCATAGCTAATTTTTTACCTTTTAAATTTTCCACTCCACCAAAATAGTGGATTAAGTGTAATAAATCTGCCATACATTGAGTTGGATGATCTATATCACATTGTAAGTTAACAAGAGTTGGACGTTGTTCTAATACTCCATCAGCATAGCCTTCCTGAACAGCATTAGAAACTTCTTTCATATAAGCATTACCTTTTCCTATAAACATATCATCTCTAATTCCAATTATGTCTGCCATAAAAGAAATCATATTCGCAGTTTCACGTACAGTTTCTCCATGAGCTATTTGAGATTTTCCTTCATCGAGATCTTGTACCTCTAGTCCTAATAAGTTGCATGCACTAGCAAAACTAAATCTAGTTCTAGTTGAATTATCTCTAAATACCGAAATGCCTAACCCGCTATCAAATATTTTTGTCGATATATTATTTTTTCTCATTGCACGAAGAATATCAGCAACAACAAATACTGATTCTAATTCTTCATTACTTTTTTCCCATGTTAAGAAAAAATCGTTATTGTACATCTCCCCGAAATCAAGTTTTTCAAGTTTCTCCATAAGATTTTTAATATTCTCCACAAAATCCACCCCTTGATATTTTTAAAATCTCCTATTGCAGAATAAATTTCTACGCTTTATATTTTTTTGAAATTCATCATCAATTTTCTTTACTGACTAGTTAATCAAATTATAACTTTCATTACATTTAATGTCAATATCGAAATCAGATAATTCAAAATATTTTATTTGTTTTATGTAAATTTATTGAATTTTTTCTTTCTTATTGGTAAAATCTAAATACTTTAAATTTATCCATTTCAAACTTAGATTATTTTATTTTCTTAATATTTATTTATAAACTTATTATATTTATTCATAAACTTATTATACTTATTAATAAACTATAGTTAAGTATATATTTTTTTATTTATTTTTATATTAACTAGTTAGTAAAATATTTATAGCACTTCATGCATTATGCGTAAGATATAATTATAAATTTTAGAGGGGGAATTAAATTGCAAACAACTAACGCTCCAAAGAAATCACTTCTTAGAATTAAACTAGATGACAAACCACCTATGAAACAAACTTTAATTCTTGCATTTCAAGCAATTTTTGCATGTTTCAGTGGTATAGTAGCAGTTCCACTAGTAGTAGCTGGAGCACTAGGATTAAAAATTAATGACACATCATTTCTAGTCTCATGTGCCCTATTTGCTTCTGGTCTTACAACACTTATTCAAGCTAAAGGCATTGGCCCTATAGGAAGCAAGCTTCCATTTATCATGGGTACCTCCTTTGCTTTTGTAAGTCCGGCTATTGCCATCGGTAGCACTTATAACGGCAACATGACTTTAGGTATCGCTACTATATGTACAGCTACAATGGTAGGAGCACTATTAGAAGTAATTTTAAGTTTTTTCATTAATCACGTAAAAAAAATTTTTCCACCACTTGTTACTGGTACTGTAGTTACTATGATAGGTATTACTATAATTCCTGTTGGAATTGACTGGCTAGCTGGTGGTTCTGGAAACCCAAACTATGGAGATCTAAAATTTTTATTGCTCGGTGCTATTGTCCTAATTATCATTATAATTACCAATCAATCTAAAAATACTTTTATAAGTTCTTGTTCTATATTTATAGGTATATTATGTGGATACTTGTTAGCTATCCCTTTTGGCTTATTAGACACTACTCCAATATCTGATGCATCCTGGATTTCTATTCCTAGACCTCTTAAATTTGGAATTAAGTTTTCCGCACCAGCCATTATTAGTTTTTTAGCTGTTTATCTAGCAACTACTGTAGAAACTGTAGGTGATACTCTAGCTATTGGAGAGGCCTGTGAAATTGAAGTTTCTAACAAACAACTTTTTGGAGGTGTACTTTGTGATGGACTTGGTTCAATCTTAGCTGGAGTTTTTAACTCTACTGCAAATACATCCTTTAGCCAATGTACTGGTCTTATAAATGTTACAGGAGTTGCTAGTAGGTTTGTTATAATTGTAGCTGGAATAATACTGTCAATAATGGGTTTAATACCAAAATTCGCTTCTTTAATATCAATTATGCCGAGTCCAGTTCTCGGAGCCGCTGGTATTGTTATGTTCGGTTCCATTGCTTGTTCTGGTATTAAAATTCTAGGCAAAGTTGATATGACTAGAAGAAATATTTTTGTAATTGGAATTTCCTTTGCTTTAGGTGTAGGTGTCATTGTTCGACCTGAGGCTCTTAGTATGTTTCCAGAATCCTTACAAATAATATTTGGTTCTGGTGTAACAACTGCAACTATATTTGCTGTAATATTAAATTTAATCTTACCTAATGATAAGTCTCAAAAGCCTGTTATTAAAACTAAATCTGGTATGACTTTGAACAAATAATTAACTATGTATTCCCCAAAATTATATAAGAGATACATGAAGTTGATTAATACTCTTCATATATCTCTTATGTTTTTTCATAATAAAATCCTAGCATAAAAATTAACTAGGATTTTATTTTATTTAAATTATTTCTCTAGGGATTTCTTTGTAGCATTAAATATTTTTTGATATCCAGTACATCTACATAAGTGTCCAGATATTTCTCTTTTTATTTCTTCATCACTATATTCTTGTCCGCTATTTAATAAAGCTGTAGTTGTAAGGACTAATCCAGGAGTACAGAAACCACATTGAATTGCTCCCTCTTCTACAAATGCCTTTTGTACTTTGGATAAATTACCATTTTCCGACACACCTTCTATTGTTAAAATTTCTTTTTCATTAGCCCAAACGGCCATATAAATACATGAATCTATAGGGATACCGTCTACTAATACTGTACAAGCTCCACATTCCCCAACTGAACATCCTTGCTTTACCCCTGTAAATTGAAGTCTATTTCGCAATACATCTAACAAAGACTCTCGTACATCTACTTCTAAAGTGTATTTTTTTCCATTTACCTTCATTGATATCTTCCTAAAGTTCTTATCACTCATAATAAAATCCCCCCTATTTAGTTACTTCTTCAATAGCTCTTATTGTTAATTCTTGTATTAAATGCTCCCTATAATCCTTTGATGCTCTCCATGAATCTCTAGCCCTTGCTGATTTTACTGTCTGTTGTGCAATATTCTTAATACTTTCTCCTGAAATTTCTAGACCAAGAGCATACTTTTCTGCATCCTTACATCTTATAGGCGTTGGTGCTGCTACCCCTAGGGCTATTCTTAAATCTTTAAATTTATTTTCCTTCACATTAGTAACAACACATACACCTAACATAGAAATATCCATTGCCTTTCGATTGCTATACTTAATATATGTTCCTTTTGCTCCTTCATAGTCCTTTTTTTCAATTAAAACGCTTATAAGAATTTCATCATTTCTTATATTTACCTTTCCAGGACCTTCATAGAATTCTTCTATGGGAACTATTCTTTCTCCCTGAAAACTTCTTAATCTTAACTTAGCATTAAAAGCAAATAAACTTGGTGCACTATCTGCTGAAACAGCTCCATTACATACATTTCCTCCAATAGTAGCCATATTTCTTATCTGTGGTCCCCCCATAGATACAGCTCCTTGTCCTAAAGCAGGAATAAATTCTTGTATAATTTTATTTCTATATATATTGGTAAAACAAGTGGTGGATCCAATTTCTATGGTGCCATTTTCTAGAACTTTTATGAAATCCAATTCCTTTAAATTTTTCAAACTTAAAAGTTCTATTTCTTCCATACCACCATGATGTAATTTAATTAAAACATCAGTTCCACCAGATATTATTTTTAAATTGTTATTTTCATAAAGGATTTTTACTGCCTCTTCTACACTGCTAGGCTCTAGTATATTTTTAATATCAAACATTTTTGTCTTTAGTAGAGATTTAATCCTCTACTAAAATCCACCTCCTTCTATATTGGTAACTTCAATCTACTGACTATAAAATCTGTACTATTAAATTTGAGAGAAATCCTATATTAAGCCTTCTTCCTTAAACTTTTCGAATACTCTTTGTGGATTCATTGGTATTCTATTAAAGGCAACACCAGTTGCATCTAAAACTGCATTTCTTATAGCTGGAGCTGGAGAAAGTGTTGTATTTTCTCCTAAGGATTTTTGTCCAAAGCTTCCTGCATCATCTGGAATTTCTACAAAGGCTGAACCAATATTAGGAGTGTCTAAAATAGTTTGTAATTTATAATCTAAAAGATTGTTATTAAGAGTTCTTCCAGTTTTCTCATCAAATATCATTTGCTCTGATAGAGCGTACCCTAGTGCCATACTTACACCACCGTCAACTTGCCCTTCTGCTAACATTGGATTAATTATAGTTCCAGAGTCATGAATATTATATATTTCTACGACGGCAATTTGACCAGTTTTTATGTCTACTTCAACTTCTGCAAAAGTTGCTCCATAGGCAACTACGTTAGTCCTTATATTAACAGAAGTGTCACTAGTTATAGGACAACTATAAATTCGATCATAAAATGATTCTAATGCTATTTGTTCAAGAGGACAGACAACTATCCCTGTTGTTTTTTCAACTATATTGCAATCTACTATATCCATTACCTCTGGATTAAGACCATTTTTTCTGCTAGCAAACAGAAGGACTTTACTTTTCACCTCCATAGCAGCTTTTTTTACTGCAGCACCTGTAACAAAAGTCTGTCTTGATGCATAGGCCCCTGTATCAAATGGAGTAACATCAGTATCCTGACTTGAAATTACATGAACCATATCTATTGGAATTCCTAAAACTTCTGAAGTCATTTGTGCAAATACAGTATCACTACCTTGACCAATTTCTGTAGCACCAATTTGCAACTGTACTGAGCCATCTTGATTCATAACAATTCTTGCACCTGCTGCTTCTAAAGCTACTGGATGGGTCCCTGCAAAATAGCTAAAGCAAGCCATTCCTACTCCACGTATTAAATTACCTGTTTGATTTTTATAATTTTTTTTCTTTTCATCCCAATTTATTAACTTCTTCCCCTTTTCAAGGCACTGTGATAGTCCCATAGAACGCACAACATTTTTAGAAGATGGATCTACATGATTTTGCTTTACCAAGTTTTTCAATCTAAATTCTACAGGATCTATATTGAGTTCTCTAGCAATATCATCTAAATGACTTTCTAGAGCAAAAGAAATTTGAGGAACCCCATATCCTCTCATAGCTCCTGCTACTGGAATATTAGTATATATAGTTTTAGGCTCATATCTTATAGCATTAAAATCATATAATGGTCTAAATTTACTTCCACAACTCATGGTCACTGAATGTCCATGGGATGCATAGGCTCCATTGTTTACTAAGTTCTTTATATCTATTGCTAATAACTTACCCTCCTTAGAAACTCCAGTTTTAAATGCAAATCGCATAGCATGACGAACTCTTGTATCTATAAAACATTCCTCTCTAGTTAATGCATATCTTACTGGTCTTCCGTTAACTGCAAGTGTCATAGCTGCTGTTAATGGCTCTATAACAACATCTTGCTTATTTCCAAATCCACCACCTATATATGGCTTTATAACTCTTATTCTTCCCCATGGCAACCCAAGTGCCTGTCCTACTATTCTCCTAACTATATGAGGAATTTGAGTAGAAGTTACAATTACAATTCTTCCATCTGATTCCAAATAAGCATAAGCACTATGATTTTCCATATGACAATGTTGTACAGTGCTAGTATTAAATTTACCTGTAAATATTTTGTCAGCTTCATTTAATTCCTTTTCTACATCTCCTACTCCATTGCCAAAGGAATTTATAATATTATCTTTTCTTTCTTCATGTATTATAGGAGCGCCTTCTTTTATAGCTTCCTCTTGGTCCAATACAAATGGTAACACCTCATATTCTACATCTATAAGTTTTAAAGCTTTTTTAGCTATTATTTCATCTGTTGCTACAACTGCCGCCACCGGTTCCCCATAAAAGCGAACTTTATCAGTAATTATTAATCTATCTTCTACATCTCTATGTGCTTCATCAAAGGTCCAAGGATGCCCAGCAGTTGCAAATTTTATTTTAGGTAAATCTAGGTGAGTAATTACTGCTTCAATGCCTTCTAAATCTTTTGCTTTAGAAACATCAATACTTTTTATTTTTGCATGGGCATAAGGACTTCTAAGCACCTTTCCTACTAGCATTTCTCTTTCAAAATAGTCATCAGCATATTTGGCCTTCCCTGTAACCTTAGCCACACCGTCTAACCTAGATACACTACTACCTATTACTTTATAATTCATAATTACCTTTAGTAAGATTATAATCCTACTAAAGCACCTCCATTCATACTTACTGATTAATTAGTCATAAAAACATATAACTATTTATACATTTTTATTTTCTATAACTTTAACTCTCTACCTACATAATTTCCTTTTTCAATACCTACTAATTTTTTATCCTTTATGATAAATTTCCCCCTCGAAATAGTAGTTATAACTTTACCTTGAACATCTATTCCTTCATATAAATTATAGTCGCAATTAGAATGAGAGCTCTTTATTTTATGGCTATCTAAAGGGTCAAATATTACAACATCAGCATCTGATCCTGGAAGTAATGTTCCTTTTTTAGGATATAAACCATGGATTTTTGCTGGATTTTTTGTAAATTTATCAATTATCTTTTCTCCAAACATTGTATACAATAAATTAAAAGAATGCTCTATCCCTCCTATGCCCATAGGTATTAAATCTAAGGTTCCCCTTTCTTTTTCATAAGATTTAAATGGACAATGATCAGTCCCTATCACACTCACATACTCTATATTTTTTCTTAATTCATCAATTTCTTTTAAAGATCTAAGAGGTGGTGTTAAGGTATATAGAAAGCCATCTTCCAATAAATAATTGTCTTTTGATAAATAAAAATATTGAGGGCAACTTTCTATAAATAAATTTTTATCTACTAAACTTTTATATAAATCCATAATTCGTCTTAAAGATTCTCCCGAACTAAGGTGGACAATATACATATATCCATCCATGTTCCTAGTCATTTCAGCTAAAGTTAAGACTTCTATAGTCTCACATAATGTTGGTCTATTTTCTTCATGAACACTTACTGGAAACTTGCCTTCCCTAATAAATTCTTCGTTTTCGCTATGGGATATAAGCATAATTCTCTCTTTTTTTGAAATTTTCAGTAAATTATTGATAGTTCTTAAGTCAGTTTTTCTATTACTTGAACTATAGGTAGTAAAGAATTTTATACTGCAAATTCCCCGCTTTTTAATCTCCTCAATAAATAGCTCTTCATTATCCTGAAAATTTGCAATAGTACTATGAAACCCATAATCTATAACGGAAACTTTAGCTTTTCTTTTTCTAGTCACATAAGCTTTTTCTAACTCTTCAATATTTTTTACCGGATCTAAAAAGTCTATAAATGTTGTAACTCCACCATATGCGGCTACTATAGAACCATTGTAAAAATCATCAGCAGAAACATCATTTCCTACCTTAAGCTGAAAATGTACATGAGGATCTATAAATCCTGGTAATACATAATTCCCTTTTGCATCATAAATATCTTTTGCTAAGAAAATATCCTTTGATATGTTTTTAATAATACCATTATTAATGTACAAATTTCCTCTAATAAATTCTCCTTCCACATATATATTTCCATTGATTATAGCTAAATCGTAACAATTCACAATACCAACTCCACATATTTACTTTATATAAATATTTTACCATCTAATTCCTTTAATTACTACACTATGTTATTACGCTTATAAAAATTATTTGACAGAAATAATTAATTAAATTATATAATATTATATTAATAAATATTATTGATTATTTATTGTAATGATTAAATTATTTTTTAAAATTCCACTATACAAACCTTTAAAAAAGGATTATACTGTTAGTGATTTGATGAATTATTGAAAATATTTTGTATATTTTCAATGTTAAACTTATTTAGTAAGGGGGTATTTTTTAAGTGTGTTGTAACTTAGAAAAAAATCGAATGTTTAAGGAATTGGATGATTTTATTAAATCCTTACCTAGCAAAGATGGAGCTTTAATAGAGGTTTTGCATAGAGCTCAGCATATCTTTGGATATCTACCTAAGGAAGTTCAAACTTTCGTAGCTGATAAACTTAATTTACCTGTATCTAAGGTTTATGGTGTTGTAACATTCTACTCATTCTTTACTACAGAACCTCGTGGTAAGAATGTAATAAATGTTTGCATGGGGACTGCATGTTTTGTTCGTGGTGCTGGAGATGTTCTTAAAGAATTTGAAAAAGAATTAAGCATTAAATCTGGACAAACTACAGAAGATATGAAATTCACGCTAGGTTCACTAAGATGCGTTGGCGCTTGTGGTCTTGCTCCTGTTTTAACCATAAATGATAAGGTTTACGGTCATTGTACTCCAGACCAAGTAAAAAGTATATTAGCTGAATATGAATAAAATTAGGAGGTAACAAAGTTGAATAGAATAAATTCCTTTGAAGAATTAAATAAAATTTATCAGGAATACAAATCATCCCTTAATATTAGAAAGGCAACTGGTATTGACGGCTTTGATTGTGAAAAAAATAACTATACAAAAGAAATTCTTATTTGTGGCGGAACTGGATGTAAGTCTGCACAAAGTGATTTAATTAAAGATAATCTTGAAAAAGAGATTAAAAAGTTAGGTTTAGATGATAAGGTATATGTTTCTATAACTGGTTGTTTCGGATTCTGTGAAAAAGGTCCTATAGTAAAAATTACTCCAGATGATGTATTTTATGTTCATGTGACTCCTGAAGATGCTGAAGAAATTATAAATGAACACATTGTTAATGGAAATGTTGTACAAAGATTGCTTTACGAAGAGCCAACTATAAAAGAAAAAGTTAAGACTCAAGATGAAATGACTTTCTATAAAAAACAAGTAAGAATAGCTCTTAGAAATTGTGGATTAATAAATCCTGAAGATATTAATGAATATATTGCTGAAAAAGGATATCTAGCTCTTGGAAAATGCCTAACAGAATATACTCCTGATGACGTAATAAATGTTATGTTAAAATCCGGATTAAGAGGAAGAGGCGGTGGCGGCTTCCCCACAGGAAAAAAATGGCAATTTACAAAAGGCTATAATGCCGATCAAAAATATATTATTTGTAATGCCGATGAAGGCGACCCTGGCGCATTCATGGATCGTTCAATTTTAGAGGGTGATCCAAATAGTGTTCTTGAAGCTATGGCTATAGCTGGTTATGCTATAGGTGCTACTAAAGGTAATATCTATATTAGAGCTGAGTATCCACTAGCTATCCAAAGACTTAGAACAGCTATAAGTCAAGCTAGAGAATATGGACTTCTTGGTAAAAACATACTGAATTCAGGCTTTGATTTTGATATTGAAATTAAATATGGAGCTGGTGCTTTTGTATGTGGTGAAGAGACTGCTCTTATTCACTCAATAGAAGGTAACCGTGGAGAACCTACAAATAAGCCACCATTCCCTGCTGAATCTGGACTTTGGAATAAACCAACTTGTGTTAATAACGTTGAAACTTTAGCAAATATTCCAGCTATAATTAATAATGGTGCAGATTGGTTTAGCTCTATAGGAACTAAAACTTCTGCTGGCACTAAGGTTTTTGCTCTAGCTGGTAAAATTAATAATGTTGGTCTTGTAGAAGTACCTATGGGAACAACTTTAAGAGAAATCCTTTATGAAGTAGGCGGAGGAATTAAATTTGATAAAGAATTCAAAGCTGTTCAAACTGGAGGTCCTTCTGGTGGATGTATTCCTAAAGAATTTTTAGATACTCCTATTGACTTTGATTCTTTAAGTGCTATCGGTTCTATGATGGGTTCTGGTGGTATGATAGTAATGGATGAAGACAACTGTATGGTTGATATTGCAAAATTCTACTTAGAATTTACTAGAGAAGAATCTTGTGGTAAATGTACACCTTGTAGAATTGGTAACACTCGTTTACTCGAAATCCTTGAAAGAATTTCAAAGGGTGAAGGTGATTTAAGCGATTTAGATAAGCTTCAAGAGCTTAGTAACACTATAAAAGATACTTCACTTTGCGCTTTAGGTCAAACTTCTCCTAATCCTATTCTTAGTACAATGAAATATTTCTATGATGAATATAAGAGTCACGTTGTAGATAAGATTTGTTCATCAGGAGTTTGTAAAGACCTTATGAAATTTGTTATTACTGATAGATGTATCGGTTGCACTAAATGTGCAAGACAATGTCCAGTTGGATGTATCCAAGGCAAAGTTAAGACTAAACATATAATTGACCATAGCAAATGTATTAAATGTGGTGCATGTAAATCTAGCTGTCCAGTGGATGCAATAGATCTAGTTTAATAATTTAAAAGAGGTGAAAGTATTGAGTTTAGTTACACTTAAAATAAATAATAAAGAAATATCTGTGGAGCAAGGAACCACAATTCTTGCTGCTGCACGTAAGCTTAATATAAAAATTCCTACCCTTTGCTACCTAAATCTTCATGATAAAAAGACTACAAATAAGCCTGGTTCTTGTAGAGTTTGTGTAGTTGAAGTGGAAGGAAGAAAGAATTTAGCTCCATCTTGTTGTACAGCTGTTGCTCCAGATATGGTTGTTAACACTAGTACCCCAAGAGTAATAGCTGCAAGAAAAACTATAATTGAGCTTTTATTATCAGACCATTCAATGGATTGTTTAACTTGTCAAAAGAATTTAAATTGTGAGCTTCAAGAGCTTGCTAGCACTTATGGAGTAACTAATTTAAAATATACTGGTTCAAAATCTGTAGCAATGAAAGAACTTAAAAATCCTTCTATAGTAAGAGATACTTCTAAATGTATTTTATGTAGAAGATGTGAAGCTGTTTGTAGCCAAGTTCAACAGGTTGGTGCTATTGGTCCAGTAAATAGAGGTTTTGATACTACTATAAGTACCGCCTTCTTTGAAGAATTAAACAATAGTACTTGTACTTTATGTGGTCAATGTATAAATGTCTGTCCTACTGGTGCTCTAATGGAAAGAGATAACACTATGGATGTATTAAATGCTATAGGTAATAATGATAAATATGTAGTAGTTCAAACTGCTCCAGCTGTTCGAGCTGCCCTTGGTGAAGAATTTGGAATTAAAGAAGGAGCTGTTACTGGTAAGATGGTTGAAGCTCTAAGAGAACTTGGATTTGATAAGGTTTATGATACTGATTTTGCAGCAGATTTAACTATTATGGAAGAAGCTACAGAATTCATAGAAAGATATAAGAGTGGCAAAAATCTTCCTATGATTACAAGTTGTTGCCCAGGATGGATTAATTTTATAGAAAAACATTATGGAAAACTATTAAATCTTCCATCAACATGTAAATCACCTCAACAGATGTGGGGAGCTATTGCAAAATCATATCTAGCTGAAAGATTAGGTATACCATCTGAAAAACTTTTTGTTGTATCTGTGATGCCATGTGTTGCTAAAAAATTTGAAGCTAATAGAGAAGAATTTATCAATGAAAATGGTAATCCAGATATCGATGTAGTTATAACCACAAGAGAATTAGCTAAAATGATTAAACGTTCCGGATTAGATTTTGCTTCTCTACCTTCATCTGATTTTAATAATATTATGGGCGAATCTACTGGTGCTGGAGTTATTTTCGGAACTAGTGGTGGTGTTATGGAAGCTGCTTTACGTACTGCTTATGAATGGATTACAAATAACACTTTAGAAGATCTTGACTTTAAGTCTGTTAGAGGTCTTGAAGGAATTAAAGAGGCTTCATTAGTTATTGATGGTAACACTATTAATATAGCTATTGTAAGTGGACTTGCAAATGCAAAGAATTTGTTAGATAATATAGAAGATACATCTAAAAAATATCACTTCATTGAAGTTATGGCATGTCCAGGAGGATGTATAAACGGTGGTGGCCAACCATATTCTAAAGAGCAATATTCATTAATAGAAAAAAGAATGAATGCTCTTTATAGTGAGGATGTTAATAAGGTTATAAGAAAATCTCATGAAAACCCTGAGATAATAAAACTTTATAATGAATTCCTTGGAAAACCTAATGGAGAAAAATCTCACCATTTACTTCATACTCACTATATTAATAGATAAACACCTTAATTTAGTTATTAGTTATTAGTCCCTAACTAATATATATATAAACATAAAAATGATGGTATAAATAAGTTATTTATACCATCATTTTTATATAGTTTTTTAATTTGCAATTGTAAAAATTAGAAATACTTAAAATAATCTTATCCTAAATTATAAAAGAATGTTACAAGTACTGGAACTAAAGAGCTTAATATAACTCCATTTATAAATGAAACTACAGCTATCTCTGGATTTGTTGCTTTAGCTATAAGTGGCAATGTAGTATCCATAGATGTAGCCCCTGCAGGTGCTATAGCTGTATATCCATTTAGCTTTTTAGCTAATATAGGAATTAAAATAACAGTTAGTATTTCACGGAATACATTTGTTAAGAATGCTATGGCTCCTAATGTATCTCCACCCATCTCCTTAAGCATTATCCCTGATATGCTATACCATCCAAATCCTGAACCTATAGCCAAACTTTCATTAATAGCCATGTTGAATAAGAATCCTACTAAAAGCCCACCTACCAAACTACCAACAATTCCTCCAAAAGGTATTAATAGAACTTTTAAACCCACTTTTTTCAAATCCTTAAATATCTTCTTGTTACCACCTACATCTATTCCAACTAAAAAGATTAATGCAAACAATGAAATGGAAGCAACCTTGTCCATACTACTTATTATTTCTGGTGGAAATACAAAATAACCACACCCCATTCCAATCAATATAGATACTATTATTATGTATGTCATGTTACTTGTCCTCCCCACATGCCTCATTTAAAAGTTCATTAGCATTTTCAACTATGGTTTCTTCATCAAGATTTAAATTTTTTTCCTTATGTAATTGATTTTCTTTAGGCATAAATTTTTCTGATAAAATATATATAAGTACTATACTTACGCCTATGGTACCCACTGCAAATAAAAAAGACTTTAACCCTATAGATGGAAGATTTTTTATTATGTCCTTATCAGCTCCTATAGAAACTCCCATAGAAAATAATAAGAATATTACACCAAGTTGTTGTAATTTACCATTTACATTTTTCCCCTTCTCACCTAATTTTAAAAAGTAGCCTACAATGGCACCAAGTACTAATGCAATTAAAATTTCCATATGTCCCCCTCCTCTACCACGTTATTATATCATAGATTTGGAAACAGTTACATTATATTCACATTAATTTTATTATATTAAACTTTATATCTTTATATATTAAATTATTTGTAAAAATAATGATAAATATATTTAATCTTGAATATATATAGGAATATATTAAAAATTAATAAATAAGGAGTTTTTATATGAAGAACATCTTTATGCCCTACTATATTAACGGTGATACAATTAGAGATATGTATAAAATAGCTATAAATAGATTTGAAAATATTGAAATAAATGCAACAAGAGAAGATACTACTATTCAAGCCACCCTCCCCTTATCCGAATTAACCTGTGGGAAGATTATTCAAGGCTCAGCTACAGTAACTCTATTTAAAAGTACTCAAAGAAAGTCTATAGATGAAATAGAAAGTTCCTTAATTAATATATTTGTAAATCTAGAAACACTATTAAATCGTAATAATGTAATTAAACCTTTAATTACTAATAGTGATTTGAATACAATTTCTCCTGGTGATATTGTAGAATTCCAGTGTACTATAGAAAAATCAGATAGCACTTTAGACCTTTTAAGAAATACATTAGAATTAATGGAGTTTCAACAAATTACCTCCCAAGTAGATAATACATCTATGATAAATTGGATAAATAGAAATATAAAAGCTTTAACAGAAGATAAAGTATTAAAATACCCTGCCTCCCTCCCTTTTGATTCTGATACTTTAATTATTACTTCTGTTTGTAGTAAACATGCATCTATGGACATAGAGTGTTATATTGGTAGACCTTGTACCATCGTTGGCGAAATAGCTAGTTATGAATATTTTCAATCAGATCATAATATTATTGATAGCAATCCATTAGTGTCTAAATTATTATGGAATTTCATTACCTCTAATGATAGGTATAAAGGTTTTGTTTCTAATTTGAACTATAATAATGAGTTACCTGCTGGCAAAAAAATATTAGAAATTGTCCCTATTATAATTTATATATAATAAATATCTTGTATTAGTAATATTTGTAGATTGTAATAATATTAATAAATTATATCTATTAATATAAGGGGGAATTTTATGGACAAGTATTTTAAACTTACCGAAAACGGGACTAACGTAAAGCGTGAAATTGTTGCTGGAATTACAACCTTTCTAACAATGGCTTACATTATTGCTGTAAACCCTAATTTTCTTAGTACTGCTATGGGGGACGGAACCGCTGGTGCACTAGTAACTGCCACTTGCCTGGCTGCCGGACTTACTACTATACTTATGGGATTATATGCTAACGCACCTTTTGCACTGGCATCTGGCATGGGACTTAATGCTTTCTTTGCCTTTACAGTATGTGGTGCTATGGGTATTTCATGGCAAGTAGCTCTTACTGCAGTTTTTGTAGAAGGTATCATTTTTATCATTCTTTCTTTAACTAGAGTACGAGAAGCTGTAGTTAATTGCATTCCACTTACAATGAAGCACGCTGTTACTGCTGGTATTGGACTTTTTATTGCTTTTATAGGTTTAACAGGCGCTGGTATTGTAGTATCTAATGAAGCTACTCTTGTATCTCTTGGATCAATGGTAGCTCCTAGTGCTATAATTGCAGTTATTGGCATTCTTATTATAGCTATTTTGAATTCTAAAAATGTTAAAGGAGCTATGCTTTGGTCAATTCTTATTTGCTCAATAATTGGTTGGATATATGCTATTGTAAATCCTGAAGGTGCTACTACTGCAGGTATATATCTTCCAAACAGAATATTTAAATATGAGTCAATCAAAGCAATAGCTTTTAAACTTGACTTTTCTGTATTTACTAACAGCTCTGCTATTCTTAATTTCATAACAGTTTGCCTTACTTTCTTATTTGTAGACTTTTTCGATACCGTTGGTACTTTAGTTGGAGTATGTTCTAAAGCTAATATGTTAGATAAAGACGGTAATGTCCCAATGGCAAAAAAAGCTTTACTAGTAGATGCTATAGGAACTACCTTTGGTTCTTTAGTTGGAGTTTCAACTGTTACTACTTATGTAGAAAGTGCTGCTGGAGTTAGTGAAGGTGGAAGAACTGGATTAACCGCTGTTACTACAGGTGTTTTATTCTTATTAGCAATGTTTCTATCCCCAATATTTATAGCTATACCTGGCTGTGCTACTGCTCCTTGCTTAATTTGGATTGGTTTTATGATGATAGAAAGTGTTATGAAAATAGACTTTACGGATTTTACTCAAGGCTTCCCTGCATTCATTACTATAGCTGCAATGCCATTATGCTATAGCATCGGTGATGGTCTTACTCTTGGAATTCTTTCTTATACATTAATAAACTTATTGAACAACATATTTGGAAAGAAGGAGAATAAAAAACCAATCTCTATAGTAATGTATATTCTATCTATCATATTTATTCTAAAACTCATATTTATGTAATTTAAGTTCTCACTATCATTAATTTAAAAAGGTAATCACTAGAAAATTTCTAGTGATTACCTTTTTGTTTATATTTATATATCCATAAGATTTCTTCTATAATTCATATATAACCTTCTTAAGATTCTCATATCTTCATCTACAATTAATTGTAACTCTGATAGTTCCTCATAATTTTTATCATTAATTGCTTCTCTCATCTGAGTAAATAAGCTTTTACTTACAAAATTATCTTTCATAAGTTTTTCTCTTAGCTTATTAATTTCACTCCATTTTTCAAGATCATATTCCATAAAATCATCTCCACTAGATCTTCTAATGTTTCTAATTTCATTAGAATAGTTTTGAAGAATTCTATGTTCTAACTCAGTAGTCCATCTTTCAAGTACTGCTTCTTTATATCCTTTAATTACTTTATCAGTTATTACACCGTCTCTAGTTAAAACATGTACTCTTTCTTTATCATCAAAGGCTAATAAATTTTCATACACAGTGCTTGGAGCCTTACCAAAATACTCTTCTCTTTCTTCTTCTGTATAAAATTCAAATACATCCTCTTCACTTCTATAGCATCTACTTTCTTCTAAGTAAGAAGTTTTCACTCCAGGCTTTTTAGAAAGCTCTGCCAAAAGTTCTTCTCTACTTCTATTATTTTTAACTACATAGCTTATTCCATCTACCATAGATATTATAACTGAAGATAATACTAGATAAATATTTGTATTTGGATTTGGTGACCTTAACTCAAATCTAGTAGCCATTGGATTAATTGCATCTCTTACTAATCCTACAAGTATAGTTCTATTTCTTGAAGGCACATCCTTAGTAAATCCTAATGAAGTAACTATACATACTGGAGCTTCAAAGCCTGGTTTTAGTCTTTGTAATGCATCATAGTTTGAAGAAACAAAAGGATTTATTACTTCATAATTCTTTAATACTCCCATTATTGCTCCATATCCTATTTCACTTAAAAAGTCTTTTTCAGCATAGCTGTGGAATAGATTCATCACCTTACCATTTTTAAGTTTTAGAGTAACACCTACATGTAAATGCTCTCCATTTCCTGCCACTTCTTCAATTGGCTTAGCTTGAAATGTAACTTCAAGACCATTCTTTCTAAAAGTTTCTTTTATTAAGCCTCTTACCAAAAGTTCATTATCACAAGTTTGAAGAGCTGTGGAAAATTTCCAATCCACTTCCAATTGCTCCATGATATGGGTTAGAACTCCAGATTCAGAAAGCTTAGCTTTAACTCCCCCTACTTCTTTATGACCCATTTCTGGTTCTAGTCCATATTTAGCTAATAAATCTAAAGATTTTTCTAATGCTGTTCTTACAGGACCCTTAGTTCTTTTCCAGTATTGCTCCTTTAATACTTGGGACGTTGATAATTCTTCTATTTCAGCTAATTCATTTGGAGTATTTACCCAAAACTCTAATTCTGTAGCTGATGTAATGCTTACATCCTCTATTTCATCATAGTTTATGTTAAAATTTGCTAAAAATTGTGGATTTTCTTCAAATAACTTCATCATTGAAGCTCTAAAGTGATCTACAGAATTTTTTAATATATATCTAGAATCCACGGCAATATCTTCATGATATAAGTGACAAGGCATTCTAATAGTTCCTACAGGTTTTTTTGTTTCTTCATCTATATAATCATAATTATAATCTACAAACCAATTACAAGTTAAATCAACCTTCATATCTACCTTTGCATTATTAAGGGTAGCTATTCCAGGTAAAATTACAGATGATCCGTCTGTCTGGACAGCTGTACCATGTAAAAATGTATCAATATCTTCTATGAAATTTTTAACAGGAATTTTTTCATCCGTATCGTTACCTAAAAAGTCAATACCAACTAAAGACACAAATCTTATTTCCTTATGCTGCTGAAGTATTTTTAGTAACTCCTCTTTATTTTGTTTATTAGTAGGTATTACAAATAATAAACTCATATAATATAAGCCCCCTTTTTTAATTGTACTCAACATTTGCATTATAGCATAATATAAAAACAATGAATATAATTAATTTTGTTAATAATAAGTTAATATATGTAGTTTTTTATCGAATTTTTATTATATTTATGTGAACTTTTCACTTTTTATTCACATACAATCCTTTACATTGCGTATTAAACCTTTTCATTTTTCTTTAAATATATAATTAAACTCCTAAAAAATTCACCTCAATATTTTTCTATTTATAATTTTTTTTGTTATTTAGTCCTATCACTTATTTAATTTATCCAAAAGTAGAACTGTAAAATGACTCAATATATTGACATAACTTTAAGAGAATTATACTATTAACTTATTGACTAAAATTAGTAAATATATATTTTATATTATATTAAGAATTTAAGGAGAACTTGTTTATGAAATTATTATTTTTTGATACAGAAA
>Ga0213825_1000466_pt1 | contig 29304 bp, 26 predicted proteins | sample MC6MC0900MG_FD_179896 | JGI IMG/M metagenome (GOLD analysis project Ga0213825, IMG submission 179896) | Enriched soil aggregate microbial communities from Iowa State University, Ames, United States - MC6-MC0900-MG | ecosystem: Environmental > Terrestrial > Soil > Unclassified | place: USA: Iowa... | reverse complement strand
AAAGCTTGTGATCTATACGGGGCGTGATGAAGCAATGGTGCAAAAGGTAATCGATCAGTTTAATGAAAAGTACCCGGACATTGAAGTGGAGTTTTTAACGATGGGCGCACAGCAAATTTTAGAACGTCTGCGTGGTGAAAAAGCAAATCCTCAGGCAGATTTTTGGTGGGGCGGTACGCAATCCGCACTAATTGTCGGTGCCGATGAAGATTTACTCCATTCTTGGAAGCCTAGTTTTATCGACTCCATTGATGCAGCGCATAAGGATGCAGATGGTCGTTGGTTCGGGGAAATGCTACTGCCCGAAGTGATTATGATTAACAGTGATTTATTAACGAAAGAAACGGGTCCACAAGATTGGGATGATTTATTAGATCCAAAATGGAAGGATCAAATTTTAATTCGTGGTGTGTTAGCTTCTGGTACGATGCGTACTATTTATTCATCGATGATTGTACGTCAAGGTGCAGATACACCTGAGAAGGGTTACGATTGGTTATTAAAATTAGATGCCAACACGAAAGAATATACACAAGATCCAAATGCACTTTATTTAAAGATGACACGACAAGAAGGCAGCGTTTCTTTATGGAATTTACAAGATATTTTATTAAAGAAATATACGACTGATTATCCGTTTGATTACATCTATCCGAAAAGTGGTGCACCGATTTTAGTTGATGGTGTTGCAGTTGTAAACAATGCCAAGAATATAGAAAATGCAAAGCTCTTCGTAGAATTCTTATTCGAAAAAGGAATGGTAACGCAATTAGCAAATGAATACTATCAAATTCCTACTCGCTCAGATATCGATAAAGCCGCAATGCCTGAGTGGTATCAAGAATTAGATTTAAAAACGTTTGATATAGATTGGCAGCTCATGTCTGAAAAAGAAGCCGAGTGGATGGAGCATTGGGATAACAATATTAAAGGCCGCGGGAAAAAGTGACCAATTCCTAACTGTCCAATGGCTCTAACATCGTAAAGCGATCTATTGAATATTGTTCATGTTTTAAGCCTCGAGTAATTTTTGCTCGAGGCTTCGTGCAACTAGTTTTCTGCGAGAAAGGAGCATTGCATTTGAAAAGTGTCAAAATAGAAAATGTCTCTAAGCAATTTGGTCAAGTGTTTGGTGTAAAAGATTTAAATCTTCATATTCAAGCTGGTGAGTTTTTTACGTTTCTTGGCCCAAGTGGTTGTGGTAAAACAACAACGTTAAGAATGATTGCAGGCTTCTATTACCCTTCAGAAGGGAAAATATTTTTTGATGATGGAGACGTGACAAGACTTCAACCCAATAAACGAAATATCGGTATGGTGTTTCAAAATTACGCTCTTTTTCCTCATATGACAGTAGACGAAAATATCGCCTTTGGCTTACAAGTACGGAAATTTTCAAAGGCGGAGATTAAGCAAAAGGTTGACCGCATTAGAGGGCTTGTACATTTATCGCAATATGGCAATCGAAAAATAAATGAATTATCTGGTGGGCAGCAGCAACGGGTTGCATTGGCAAGGGCACTAGTTATTGAACCTGATATTTTATTACTCGACGAGCCATTATCAAATTTAGATGCAAAATTACGTGAAGAAACGCGGATTGAAATAAAACGTATTCAATCTGAACTCGGTGTCACAACCATTTATGTTACACATGATCAAATGGAAGCGATGTCTATGTCAGATCGTATTATGGTCATGGAAAATGGGAACGTCAGACAAATCGGTACTCCACAAGAGATTTATAATCGGCCTTCAAACCGCTTCGTAGCAGATTTTATTGGCGAGACAAACCTACTGGAAGCGACAATCGACGCCGTCAATGGTAACGATATACAAGTAAAAACAGCAAGTGGACTTGTTCTCACTGGGCAAAAGCAACAAAGCTCCCCCACTTTAACGCATATGATTGGAGACAAAGTGTTTATTTCTATTCGTCCTGAATCGATCCATCAAGGTACTGGTGAAAACACATTAACAGGTAAAATCACTTTTGTGGAATTTACAGGGATTAGTGTGAACTACATGGTGGAATGTCTAGATTTTTCACTAAAAGTAATGATTATCAACATGAACGGTCAGTTAAAAAAAATTGGTGAAGAAATCACTTTAACTATAGCCCAAGATTCACTGTATTTTTTAGGGGAATAGGAGGGTAACAACATGGAAAAAACACAACTCAAACCTTCTGAAGGAAATGCATGGACACGACTAACAAGCTCAAATTGGTTTGTGTATATATTAGTTGCACCTTTATTTTTAGTGTTGTTTGCCTATGTGGTATACCCGTTCTATCAAACTTTTACAGAAAGCTTTTCTAGTGATGATGCGCTAGCTAATTATAAACAGTTTTTTAATTTTGCTAGCCCCGCAAATATAGAGGCATTATGGACTAGTTTATATATATCCGTTATTAGTGTTATTTGCTGTGCAATCGTTGGGGTTACCATGGCATTCTTACTCGAGCGTTACGATTTTCCAGGTAGACGCGTACTCTCTATTTTAGTTTTGGTACCTATGGCTCTTCCGCCATTAGTAGGTGTACTTTCTTTTACATTCTTATATGGGGAAAGCGGTATATTTCCACGTGCGCTTCAACACCTATTCGGCTTACATGAAGTGCCCTTTTCATTAAAAGGCATCTGGGGCGTTATTGTTGTCCATACATTCACGATGTACACTTACTTCTATTTGACTGCCTCCGCTGCTATAAAGGGGTTAGATCCAGCTCTAGAGGAGGCGGCAACTAGTCTAGGTGCAGGGCGTATTCGAGTATGGACAAAGGTTATTTTGCCCATGTTAACACCCTCAATTGTTGCCTCATCCTTACTCGTATTTATGATATCCATGGCCTCCTATACAGCACCTTTAATGTTCGGTGTCGAACGTACGATGACGATGCAAATCTATTTATCACGTACGAACGGGAATTTAGATATGGCAGCGACACAATCTATGATTCTATCCTTTGTGTCTATTACTTTTTTAATTATTATGCGTTGGTATCAAAACCGCCGAAACTATCAAAATCTAAGCAAAGGTATTAGTGTTCATCGATCTGAAGTTTCTTCAAAAGGAATGAAGATGATTGCGACTATCGCGTCTTTTATAGGTACATTAATTTTAATTTTGCCGATTTTAGTTCTTATCTTAATTTCATTTTCAGTAGATGGTGCATGGAAAACACAAATCTTGCCAACCGACTATACACTGGATCATTATCTAGCGCTCTTTACGGATGAGCGAACATGGCGACCTATTTGGAACTCCATTCAAATGGGGATCGTTGCAACACTCGGCAATATCCTATTCGGTGTCGCAGCAGCCTATGCGATGGTACGTTTAAATTTTAAAGGCAAGACATTGCTCGATATTTTAATTATGGTTCCTTGGGCGTTACCAGGAACCGTTGTAGCTGTCAATTTGATTGCTGCTTTTAGTACGGAAAATATATTCGCCTTTAATCAGGTTCTGATCGGGACGTTCTGGATTTTGCCGTTAGCCTATTTCATTAGACATTTACCGCTCGTTTTCCGGTCTACATCGGCATCTCTTGTGCAATTAGATCAGTCTATCGAAGAAGCGTCACGAAGCTTAGGTGCAACTTGGTGGTATTCATTTAGACGGATTGTCTTACCACTTACATTTACGGGCATTTTGGCAGGTACGTTACTAGCACTTGTTCAAAGCTTCGGTGAATTCGTAGCGTCAATTCTTATTTACAGTACGTCAACAATCCCATTATCTGTGGCGATATTTCAAAAATTGTATGCGTTTAAATTTGGAACTGCTTGTGCATATGGCGTCTTACAAATTTGTTTAATTTTAATTGTACTTATTATTTCCGAGAAGTTATCTAAAGGCAGTGCTGGTTCGGCCATATAACTGCTAATTTACTAGGAGGCAATTACTATGTTTGAAGATTTCCGCAACAAAACACAGCAAGAAGATGGGATGATTTTCCCTTCTAATATTTATCGCAAAATTGTCTTACAGCCAGCTTATGAAGAAGCCAAGAAGAATTTTTTAACAATCATGCTACAAATCAATATTGCACACTTAAAAATGTTAGAAGAACAAGGACTTGTAAAAAAAGAAGAAGTCAAACAAATCGGTATTGCACTAAAAAAACTAGACTTGAACTATTACCGTATAGAGGATTACAACCCGCGATATGAGGATTTATTTTTCCGTATCGAAAATAAATTAATAGAGCTTGCTGGAGATGTTGCTGGGAATCTTCACATTGGTAGAAGTCGCAATGATATGGGCATTGCCATCTATCGTATGACTTTAAGAAAAAAATTGTTATTGCTCATGCGAGAATTACTGACATTACGGGATGATTTAATCGCAGCTGCTGAGGAGCATGTTGATACGATTATGATTGGCTATACACATACGCAGCAGGCACAGCCCACAACCTTTGCTCATTATTTAAAAGCTGTCATCGATCAACTTGAACGAGACTTTGAACGCTTGCAGCATGTCTATAAAACCGTGAATCGTAGCAGTATGGGAGCAGCAGCATTAACGACAACCGGCTTCAACATTAGTCGAGAGCGTATGTGTGAGTTATTGGCATTCGATGATATTATCGAAAATGCGTGGGATGCTGTTGCTGGTGCGGATTATATTGCAGAGGCAGCAAGTATTGTTCAGCTTGCGGCACTTAATCTCGGTCGTACATCTCAAGACTTTTTACTATGGGCTACACAGGAATTCAATGCCTTTACGCTGGCAAGTCCATACGTACAAATTAGCTCTATCATGCCTCAAAAGCGCAATCCCGTTTCGATCGAGCACACACGTTCATTACTATCTGCAGTTGTTGGAGATGCTAGTACAGTATTGCAAATGGTACATAATACACCATTTGGAGATATCGTAGACACTGAAGATGATATGCAGCCCTATTTATGGCGTGCTATCGACCGTTTAATAGGTATTTACAAGCTATTTGGTTCACTTGTAGTTACGATGAATGTAAACAAGAAAAAACTAAGAAATCGTGCAGAGAATAGCTTTGCCAATTTAACGGAGCTTGCTGATACGTTAGTGCGCTCTGAAGGGATTTCATTCCGCCAAGCACACAGTATTGTCAGTAAGTGTGTAAAGGTACTACTCTCTCACGGTGAGGAATCTCTTGCAAGTCTGACATGGGGTCTAGCGAATACCCAATCCAAATTGATTACTGGTAAAACATTAAATATTTCTGAAGAGGATTTTTATAACACATTAAAGCCAGAGACTTTTGTCAGTGTCCGAACGTTACCTGGTGGCCCTGCGCCAGAAACGATGAAGGCATCTCTTGAACGCTCCAAGGCAAATGCTCATAACCTTTATGAATGGATTCGTTTGAAGGAGTCTATGATCGTTGAGGCGGAACAGCAATTAACAGTATTTATCGAGGAATGGAATCAATGACGGAATGGCTACTTATTATTGACGGTGGTGCTACAAAAACGGCATGTGCGGTCGTACATGCCGAGTCTGGTGAAATAAAATATACTAAATCAACAGGTGGCTCGAACTATCAAGCTATTGGCGCTGAATTTGCTACAGCAATATTGCAAGAGCTTTTAATACATGTACAGCAGTTTTTGCAAAGTCAGGCCGTCTCTCAAATTGCTGTAGCTACCTTTGCAATGGCTGGCATTGATTCTTCTAAAGATCATGAAATGGTGTCTGCAATTGTTCATAAAGCGCTATCGGCATTACAACTTAAAATAACAACACTTATTATTGAAAATGACGCACAAGCTACCTTATTAGGTGTTACCGCCGGACAGGCAGGCGCTTTACTCATAGCTGGAACAGGAGCTATTGCTTACGCATTTGATGGCTCGCAAATAGTACGTGCAGGTGGCTGGGGGCATCGTGCCGGAGATGAAGGTAGTGGCTATTGGTTAGGGCAAGAGGTTATCCGCGCCATTTTCCGAATGGAAGACGGGCGTGGTGAGCCAACCCTATTAAAAGATGCTGTCTATGATTACTTATGTATCCACGATGTTACGGAGTTAGCTGCCTGGCTGTTCCACCCATCTTACACAAATGCACAGCTTGCCAAAATGGGTGCCTTTTTAGCCGATGCCGTGACCAAGAAGGATTCATGCGCCATTCAAATATCGATGCGTGCTGCTCATGAGTTAGCGCTCCTTGCTAGCGCCTTGTTGAAAAAAACTGGCTATCAAGGAGATGTATTTTACCTTTATTGTAATGGTGGTGCCATTAAGCATAATCCATTAATTTTTAAAATTTTTTCCCAGGAAATGAAATCGATGTATCCGCAAATAGAAGTTTCTTTATGTCAGCACCAACCAATTTATTATCTTATAGAGCGAACAAAAAGAGCCTATGACAGTCTGTAATGTCATAGGCTTTTCATGTTGTTAAAATTCTATTATGTTAATGTAATTAAAGTGCCATTTTTTTCAGCTCATTTGTCGTGAAATATAGATAGCCATCCTTCACAAATAAATCCTTCGTATCTTCACGATTTAATATTTGCTCCCCGCTTCCATCCGGGCGAATTTTCGTTAAATACGCTCCGCGTGAATAATTACTAAAATATAACCAACCATCTGCATAAACGATATATTGTGCACGCGAATGGGAAACACGCTTCGATTTACCTGTTTTCAAATCAAGCACGTACAATTTATTATCATCAGAAATATTGCTATAAAATATTTGCTGTCCTACTTGTGCAGGGAAATCTACATCGTGAAAGTAGTTATACGTTGTACCCGTGGCTTTTGGGTAGTCTTCAGCAATCCACGTATGATCTTTTGCCATCGTTCGATCATCCACTAAAAAATATTGATAGCGTATCGATCCTTTACGATCAGGTACTGGATCATTCCATGTAGTATCGAGATGATACCATTGATTGTCCAACTTTACTAAATTCCAAGCATGTCCTTGCTGTCCGACATAGCCTACTATATATTTTGTTTCTATCCCTAGCTTTTGTAACATCGTATGCGCTAACAATGCATAGCCCTGACAAACACCACCATGTTCTGTAAGCACTGTATATGCGCTATGTGGACTTGCATTCGTTTGTTCTGTATAGGCGGTGGTAGCAACGATATAATCATTGACAGCCCTAACCTTCTCTACATCACTTAATGATTTTTTATTGATAGAGGCTATAATCTCTTGAACGTTCATTTCAACAGATGCCGCCTGTTCTGGTGTCATTAAATAACTTTGCTCACCAAAGATGGTAGCTGTTTTCCCTCCATATTCAAAACGAATAGAATGTTTGCTAATATGCCCATATACATAGTCATCTCGCTTTATAGCATTTTCATAGGCTTCTTCCACTATCTGTTCAATCCGCTGTGTATTGCCTTTATATTGAATCTCAAACGTAGGTGAAAAACTACTGTAGTACGCATACATCGCATCAGCCATTTCCTTTGCATTCGTGACAACTAACTTTGCTTCAGGTGTTTTGGAAGTTGAAGCTGTAACAGCTACCCCTTCTTCTGGCTTTTCTTCTATAGGTGTGGCCGTTTCAATTGAGGCATTCTCTGAAAGCTTAGCAGTAGCATCTATAATTTTTTCCTTCGTTGAGAGAAGCATCGTTTCTATTTCATCATTATTTGCCCAAGTGATCACTTGTTGTACAACTGCTTTACCAGCTGTATAGATAGGGTCAATAAAAATTACGATTATTACGATAATGGCTAATTTTTTCCACAAAATGCTCACCTCCGACTGTTTTCCTGTTTTCATTATATACAAAAAAAGCACAAAGAACTCACTTGGAAGTCCTTTTGTGCTTTCATTTTATAAATAGATAAAGATATTTGTAGGGTATGGTCGCATCCGCAAGCGGCGACCTGTTTACATAGAAGCTTAGTTTATTTTAAGCTTTTGTTCTTTTGCATTAACATAATAATTTAAATAATTATTACTAATGCTTAAGTCAGCCACTGATTGCTTCACAAGCACCTCAGTTTTTAATGTCTGAAGATTTAATTTTGTTAAGTAACCACCGTTACTGTAATCACTGAAATATAAATTGTTGTTCGCTCCTGTAATATACAAGGCACGTTTATCAATAACTTTTGTTTTCTTACCGTTAGTTAAATCAAGCTTATACAATTTATCGTTATCCGCTGTATTACTAAAGTACAGTGTATTATTAACTTGATAAGCGAAATGAACATTTTGCATATAGTTATATGTTGTACTTGTTGCAGCAGGATAATCTGAAGCGATCCATGTATGGTCTTTCTTAAGCTGTGCATCCGGTACTAAAAAATAATCGTACGAAGAGGCACCTAAACGATTTGGTAATGGATCATTCCATGTTGTATCTAGATGATACCATTGACCATTAACCTTCACTAAATTCCATGCATGTGCTTGGTTACCATCAACATAACCTACAACATACTTTGTTTCGATTCCCGCTTGTTCCAACATTTTATAGGCTGTTAACGCGTAGCCTTGACATACAGCTTGTCCCTCCATTAGCAATGCATATGCACCATGAGGGCTAGCATTTGTTTTAGTACTATATGCTGTATTTGAAACAATATAATCATTAATCGCTTTTACTTTGTCGAACTCTGTCATTGAAGGTTTAATAATTGTTTTTAATACTTGATCAATCTTTTTTTGTACGGCCGCTTCTTGCGTTGGGTCTGTGAAATATTTCATTTTAAATGTCACATTGCCTGCTGAATCTGCAGAAATAGTAGTACTTTCCATGTGACCACTCGCATAGACCGCCTGCTCTTGAGCTTTTTCAAATGACTCCTTAATTTTTTTATTGAAATCAGTCATTGGTCCGCTATATGTAATTTTAATTTCCGATTCGAAATTATTTAATTGCTTTACGATTTCTGTTGTGAATTGATCCCAAGTTGTTACTTTGGTATTGGCTACTACTTTATGAGCAATAACTGAGGAAGTATGTACTGGATGAGTGTCCGTATTTTGAGCATAAGCTGCTGTTGGACTCAACATCAGTAATGCTGCACCGCTTATCAACCATTTTTTCATAATAAATCACCTTCCCGTTTGTTATGTTCTTGTAATCAAGAATAACAGAGAAAGTAACTACAAATCTATCGTACAAGTTCACTAACTATGACTTTTAACCACATAATAAATTTTAATACATAGGTAAAAACTCCCTTGAATAAAATATAAGTACCGATTTTTGCAAAAAAAAATAAAAACCCACCTGTTTAGTGAGTTTTCTATCTATGAATTGCCTTTTCTACATAAGCTGGCTTTTCTTTATGTTAACGACTTTTTACTACTAAATTGACTGCCTCTTGAATAGCTTCATTCATTTTCTCGCCGTCACCTTCAGCATTTTGTACACATTCTAAAAGATTCGTACTGACAATTACACCTACTGTACGATCTACTGCTGAGCGTACTGCCGATAATTGAGTAATGACTGCCTTACAATCCTTTCCTTCTTCCATCATTTTCAAAATTCCACGTAGCTGGCCTTCCATCCGTTTCACACGATTTTTCACTTGATCTGAATATTCCATCATCATTGCTCCTTTTTTCATACTCGCTACGTTCTTGAGTAATTATTATTCTTTATCCTAGCACATTATTTCAAAATTAAACCTACCTATTCCTTGGTTTTAAATAGTTCATAAGCATTTTAGCAATAATTGACCTAGCTTTGGTTATTTCATCATACTGGATCACTGTATTTTTCTTTATTCGTATCTGACCTATCTCTACTTCAAAAATTGGACACTTTCTTTTAAGTGCAGCAACTAACATATTTGTGTCATAGTCATATCGTTCACCTTTTACTTTTAGCAGCCATGGTAGCTCTTTTATAGAGATAAATCGTAAGCCTGTTTGTGTATCCATTAGTTTTCTATGATAAAGGAGTTCAAAAAACAAGCTTGTTACACGATTGCCCCAGTATGATAAAAGAGTGCTGTCGGAAGAATGGAAGTTACGTACCCCTAGCACAATCCCTTCAGAAAATACCTTCGTCATGGTTAATACTAATTTCACATCTTGTAATGTATGTTGACTATGGGCCCCTACTGTAATCACCCCCTGGCACAAACCCCTTTGCGACCATAGATAAGTAAATGCAGTCTTGAGTGCCCCACCTTTTCCAATATTACGGTCATGCTCTAACACTTTGCAGCTGTCAATTTTCTTTAACTCTTCAAAAATGCCTGTATATTTTTCATCACTGCCATCATTGACAATAATAATCTGTGTAATTGTAGTTGCTAATAGTTGATGTACATAAGTTATAAGTGATTGTTGTGGATTAAATGCTGGAATGATTGCTGCAATATTCTTCATTATTTCTATCCTCCGAATAACTTTCTTAGCAATGGCTACTTCGAATTTCAACGAATATCCTTATACAAAATAGTATCATGTAAAAAGGACAATTCAACCGATGACTCCAAACCAATGATCCCTCTGCATCATTATGTCCAGATGCACAGTGCTAACGTAGCGACGAGGGAGAGACTTCTGTACCTGCCGCTCAAAAGACATTTGCTGAAATAAGTTAAACACATCAATAATATAAATATTTTCCCGATATATGAAAAAAGAGGATTTTTACGAAAGAGGTGAGTCCCTATCGTCATTCAATATGAAATTTCCCAAGATCACTGCAAGAAATTAAAAGCTTTGTCCTTCGTTAAATTGGCTAAAAATTTTCAGGATGCTAGCTCGCTCGCCATCTCAAAGCCAGCTATATCTCTACAAAAATCACTCCTTGTACTGGAGGAAATTTTATATGAGCTCTATAAGCTGGAAATGCATACCGAACCGAAGCTAAAAAATACCCGATCATTACTCAATAATCGCAGCTTTGTTGCAAAAATTCATCCACGTCGCATTTATCTATTAATGAATCTTGCAAACAAAATGACTTCTAGTAATAGTAGTGAAATCGTGGAGGCAAAGGCGGCAAAAATTGTTCTTGATTATATAAGTGATATTGTAGAATGGTTTATTGACCGCTATGACCGTAGCATAAAGGAAAAAATGATTCACATAGCCCCCTTTGAAGATATAACTTCAGCGTTTAATTTAAATACATGGCTTCAAGATGACCAGTCACCCGAGGCCTATAAAAATGCGGCAAGTTGGTTTGAGATTGCCGCAAAACAAGGGAATGCAAGTGCTCAATATAATTTAGGCGCTCTCTATAACCAGGGCCGCGGTGTAAAGAAAAATTATGCGAAAGCAAAAATGTGGTATGAACGCGCCGCTTCGCACAATGACGCAAACGCACTTTATAGCTTAGGCGTGCTCTATCATTTAGGACATGGTGTAATACAAAATTATGGAGAAGCAGCTCGTTATTATAAAAAGGCTGCAGATTTAGGAAATGCAGATGCACAGTATAATTTAGGCGTTCTATACAATCAAGGGCTTGGCATGACACCAAACTTTGCCGAGGCAGCAAAGTGGTATATTCTAGCGGCCAATCAAGGGAATACAAGTGCTCAAAATAATCTTGGCTTCCTTTATCACAATGGAACTGGTGTCAAGCAAAGCTATGAGGAAGCTATAACCTATTTTGAAATGGCTGCATTAGCGGGCGATGCAAGTGCTCAGTATAATCTTGGCTATTTGTATCTTAAAGGTCGTGGTATCACGCAAAATTTTGAAGAAGCTGCGAGGTGGTTTCACTTAGCTGCACTTCAGGACCATACAAATGCTGAATTTCAATTGGCGATGCTATATAACACTGGTCAAGGTATACCTCAAGATTGCGTAGAGGCTATTAAATGGTTTAAGCTCGCTGCGCATAAAGGACACTTAAATGCTCAATACTGTCTCGGTGTCCTTTATGTCCAAGAAAATGATATTGCTTTAGCTAAAGATTGGTTACAGCTTGCTGCTCACCAAGGACATATCAGTGCAGGCTTTGAGCTTGGACGCATCTATGTATATCAACTTCAGCAACCTAACAAAGCTTTACCCTTTTTTAAAGCGGCTGCTGAAAAGGGCTATGCTGACGCTCAGTACGAACTCGCATTATTATACGCAACTGAATTGAATTATGTAGAAGCAGTGAAATGGTGGAGAGCCGCTACCGATCAATCTCATATTAACGCAGAATATCAATTGGGGTTGTTATATGAACAAGGATTGGGTATCGCCCAGGACTTAGAAGAGGCACGACGCTGCTATCGACTTGCAGCCATCCAAGGACATGCAGGCGCTCAATATCAGCTCGGTAATTTATTTGATAAGGGAAAAGGTGTCGAACAGGATTACACAGAAGCCGCAAAATGGATTGAACAAGCTGCGGCAAAAGGACATGCCAAAGCACAGTACCAACTAGCTCAAATGCACAGCCATGGACAAGGTGTGCCAAAGGATTTTGCGAAGGCAGCCCAACTGTATCGATTAGCAGCTTACCAGGGACATCAAAAGGCTCAATTCCAGCTTGGTATGCTTTACAAAAAAGGACAAGGTGTTGCACAGGATTATACGGAGGCAACAAAATGGCTTAAGAAGTCTCTTGAAAAAATAGAATAGTTTTTCCTAAAAAAATATCCCGTGTCACCCTCTAACGATCGTGACACGGGATTATCATTATTTTTGCATGTCTTCTTTTTGATCTACCATAAATGTTACAAAGATAAATAAAGCAAAGCTAATTAATAGCGTTGTCCCACCTACGATAAAGAAAATCAATGTAAATGTATTACTAAAATTAAATGGATTTATATTGTAGAACCACATGCCTATTGTTAAGCCAAAAACACCAAGAATTGCTGTCCAACCATGTGCCGCTACTAATTTTTGTGATTTAACTTTGAAGGCACGATAGAAAATGCCCCATGCAAACATGCTTAACCAGCCAACTAATAAAATGTGTGCATGTATCGGTCTATATTCATAACTACCAGTACCAGACATATGTGAACCAAGATACGTACCAAATAAGGCAAAAATCGCAGCAAGACGAATAAGGCGTAAACTCCATTTTTGTTCCATACGTTAACTCCTCCTAAGCTTTTTCAACTTATTAAGTAGTCTATCGTGTGAACATGAACTTTACATGAACTCCTCATTACAGTTGTTTTGGTAAGGCGATACGAACCTTCGTACCCGAATTAATAACACTTTCCATTTGAACCGTTCCTCCATGTAACTCAGCAATTTGCTTTACGATGGCCAGTCCAAGCCCAGTCCCTTGCTTTGTTCTAGAGGCATCCGCGCGATAAAAGCGATCATATACCTTTTGTAATTGATCAGCAGTCATCCCTATACCGCTATCCTCAACGATTACTTCAACTGAAGTTGAGGATTCTTGCAAATGTACATGAATTTCTCCACCTTCAACATTATATTTAATGGCATTCGTCAATAAATTATCCCAAACATTTTGTAATAGACCCGCATCACCATCATATGTTACTGGTTCAAGCTGATACGATAATTGTACATTTGCCTCTTCAAGTTGCCAGCGATATTTTCTTACAGTTTCCTTCAATTGCTCATCTAAACGATAAGGCTCACACTTTAATAACCTTGTAGATTGATCGAGTGACGTTAGTAAAAGTAATTGCTTCGTTAATGTCGACAGACGCTTCGTTTCTAGCTCAATAATTGTCGTATATTCCTGCCTTTCCTTGTCAGTCAGCAAGGGATTCTTTAGCAAATCAACATAGCCTTGAATATTCAACAATGGTGACTGAAAATCATGGGATACATTACTAATAAACTCTTTACGTATTCGATCATTTTCCTGTAATTTTTCCGTCATGACATTAAAGCTAACTGCTAATTGTCCAATTTCATCTGCTCGATCTATATCCAGTAACGTATCGAACTTTTCATGTGCAAGCTGATGTGTTGCCTCTGTTAACAGTGTAATAGGGCGAATTAATGCTTTTGCAAAAAGTAGCATTGCCAATAGACTAAGTACTGCCATCACAAGAATAAGCCCACCAAGTATCGTATGCACCTCAGAGAATAACAGGCGAATATCAGGCCTGATAAACAGTGCATAATGCTTATTTTCATATGTAAATGGTACACCTATCGTATTAATTAGCTCATTCGCAAAGAAGCCTGTCATAAAAGTCTCTTTTGGAAAATCGCGCATACCATGATAAATTTCTCCGTCTAAAACACGATCAACAGTATTAGATGACAGTGTTTTATCGCGATATTTACCACCGTAAAATTCCCCTTCATCACCAGCTGTTACATAAATTTGATAACCAATTTCGCCAAGAGTTGTAAAATAATTATCTAAATCGTCAGGCTTTGCTGTCTCGATGTATTTCGCAATATCCTGCGCAATCTTCACATTTTTAGCATCATTTTTTTCCTTTATAACTTGATGATAATAAGTATTTGTTGCTAAAAAACCGATACACAAGCTGCCAATCATAACAAGCAAAGTCGTGACAACAAACTTACTATATAACGTTTTCATCATGCATTAACCTCGAGCTTATAACCCACCCCACGGACCGTTGTAATCTCAACACCTGTTTCATAACGATGCAGACGCTCACGGATCCTCTTTACATGCGTATTTAAAGTCTGCTCATCTCCATCATAATCATAGCCCCACACCTGTTCCATAATAATACTACGTGTAAACACCTGATTCGGGCGTGATGCTAGTAATGCCAATAGCTCAAATTCCTTTAAAGGCAGAACAAGTGTATCTTCCCCAATGATCACTTCAAAACTTCGACGATCGATGACTAGTCTACCCACCTGGATTGTTACCTGATTTTTCTTATCTAGTCTACGCAATATGGCAGCTATGCGAAACAGTAATTCTTTAGGCTCGAATGGTTTCACAACATAGTCGTCTGAGCCTGCCAAAAACCCTCGTTCCTTGTCTTCAAGCTCGCCCTTTGCCGTTAATAACAATACAGGAATATCATAATCCTGGCTCAATGTCTCGGTTAATGTAAAGCCATCCATTCCTGGCATCATGACATCCACAATAGCCAGATCAGGCAAGTTTCCTTCAAGTAATTGCAGGGCCTGTTGTCCATTTTCCGCCTGCAACACCTGATAGCCCTCTCTTGCCAGATAAATATTCACTAGCTGCAAAATATGTACATCATCATCTACAACAAGAATTTTCATTCAAGCCTTACCTCCATCCAATTAAATTTCGCTCCCATCCACAGACAATCTGCAAGCATCCGTTGAGTCTCGCGTTGAACGTTGCTCCGCGAGAAATGAGGAGATCTTTTAATATCTACTTTCATTCATATTATAACGAAAAGAGAGAAATCAACAGCAATATAAGTAATGGCAAAAAAGCCAAGCAGCATTTTGCTACACTCCTTCTATTGGGATTTGCAAATCAGCACATACCTTTTTCATCATGCGCTCAATCTGCTCGACTGTAGCACCGAGCACCATTCCTTCTGCCACAACAGGCTTTAAATTTTTTTCAATTTGCTGTAATTGTTCAGAAGTTAAGATGCGCTCCTCTGTAGATCGAATAATAGCACCTGATTTGGCTCTGATTGTAATGATCCCTTTCGCCTCTAACTCATGATAGCTTTTATTAACCGTGTGCATATTAACACCTAAATCAGCCGCTAAATTACGTACAGATGGCAAAGTATCCCCTGACTGCATATCCCCTCTTGCAATTCCTTCAATAATTTGACGTGTTACCTGTTCATAAATAGGTACGTCAGATTGTGGCTCTATTTTAATAAACATTCCTATCATCTCCACATTTGTTATATAACCAATATAACAAATTATCATTTTTTGTGCATAAAGAAGAGGGAGATTTTTAGAGGTATATAAGAAGAACCTCGAATTGAATCAACAGTTATACAAACCGTTGGCAATATAGGCTATGACGGCTTTGTGAATTGACAAAGAGATGTCCCATTACATCATGAGACATCTCTTTTCAACAGTAGCTATTTCGCAACAATTGCTAATTTTTCTTGTAAACATGCAGTAGCTTGTTCTATATCCACTATGCATCCTACTTCATTTAATGTTTCCCCTATTACTCTTACTGCCTCTTCTAGCATTGCAGGAGTTGTGTTACCCATATGCCCGATACGGAAGGCCTTTCCTGTTAAATGCGCTAGTGCACCAGCTACTATCACGCCTTTTTCTGCAAGTTTTGCACGGAACTTTGCATCCTCTACCCCTTCAGGATACAGTAAGCAGCTAAGCGTAGGTGCCGCAACCGCTTCTTCAGCAAGTGCCACCATACCATATGTGGACAATGCAGCTCTTATTGCGCAACCATATGCGACATGACGTGCCTCACGTTTTGTCATCCCTTCTTCTAGTACAATGTTCATCGCCACATCATATGCATAAATTAGGTTTACAGGAGGTGTCGCAAAGTATTTTCCTGGATCATTCATTACCGGAATCCAATTTTTAATATCGCTATAATAGGCAGGAATTGAGCCCAATGCTTCACGTGCCTTTAAAGCAGATTGATTGAAGGCGATAATCGCTAAACCTGGTGGTACACCAATTGCCTTCTGTGACCCTGTTAATACAACATCTAATTTATATTCAGGACGGCCATATTCCTTGCTCATATTTTCATCAAGGGCAGCTGTCGCTACAACCCCATCTAAAATAACAAGTGCCCCGGCTTTCTTAATGACTGGTACTAATGCATCCAAATCGGATACTACACCTGTAGAAGTGTCCGCATGTGTAATAGTAACAGCTTTAAAATCCCCCTCAGCCAATTTTTCTTCAACTGCAGAAACTTCGGCCTGCTTACCCCATTCAGCCTGTAGTACCTCTACATGAATACCATAAGCTTTGGCTAATGGTGTAAATCGGTCACCGAAATAACCGTGACTAATTACGAGTAGCTTTTCTCCTTTGCCAACCGTATTAACAATCGCCATTTCCATAGCAAGTGTCCCAGATCCGGCTATGACGAAAACCTCGCCATCTGTTTGTAATATTTTTTTTGTTTGTTCTATGGCATTTTTATAGATCGAAACAAAACGTGGATCTGTATGTCCCCTCGTTTCACTTGCTAAGGCATCATAAATTTCAGCTTCTACTGGAGTTGGTCCAGGAACTAATAATAATTCTTTATTACGCATTTTACGATCCTCCTTAGAATGAAGATAAAAAGATGCCTTACAAGCTCCCCATCTAAGCCCGCAAGACATCTTTCACCCCTTTAAATCTCTTTACTTTTAGAAGTAGACCCCTTTTATTTTGTAACCATGCTCAATTCTCAGTAAGGAACGGGGGAACAGACCCCGCTCGTTTACATTAGTGGAAAATAGAGTGGACTCCATTCGAGTTCAGTCCACAACAATCTAGGAAAGTTGGATATGTTCGTTTAGTAGATTCGGATCTCACATCCGCCGGAGGCTTTGGGCCAACAAATGTTTTTTGCGCGAAAGCGTAGTGCTAACGCAGCGTCAGCAGCACGACGTTGGTCACTCAGTCGTTGCCACAGGACGTGGCGCTTTTAGACTGAGTTCCTCTCTTTCAGCGATTGCTGAAAGCAAGTTAAGCTAATTTTTCGTAACCTGGAAGCGTCAAGAATTCGGCAAATTCATCTTGCTCAATTAAAGATTTAAACAGCTCAGCAGCTTCTTCATAGCGACCGCTGTTATAGACTTGTTCCCCAACAGCCTCTTTAATTTTCACAAGCTCTTCCTCCAAGACTTCTAGTACGAATGCCAATGTAATACCACGCCCATCCTCTAAAACACCTTTTGGATGGCGAATCCATTGCCATACTTGTGTACGAGAGATTTCTGCAGTTGCAGCATCCTCCATTAAGTTATTAATCGGTGCAGCTCCGTTGCCTCGTAGCCAAGAAGCAATGTACTGAACCCCTACACTACAGTTAATACGAAGACCTTCAAGTGTAATTGTACCTTCAGGAACAGCTACTAATTCTTCCGCTGTAACATTTACATCCTCACGTTTTTTATGGATTTGGTTTGGTGTCGTCATAATCGCATCAAACTGTTCCATCGCCGTTGCTACCATACCTGGATGTGCTACCCAAGTTCCATCATGGCCATCTGTTGCCTCACGACGTTTATCTTCTGCAACTTTTGCAAAAGCCACAGCATTCGCATCATCATCACCCTTAACAGGGATTTGTGCTGCCATACCGCCCATCGCAGGAGCGTTACGTTTATGACATGTTTGAATACATAAAGACGTATATGCCTTCATGAATGGTACAGTCATTGTTACTTGTCCGCGGTCCGGTAAAATTACATCAGGTTGATTGCGCAGACGTTTAATATAGCTAAAAATGTAATCCCAACGTCCACAATTCAGACCCGCTGAATGTTCACGTAGTTCAAATAAAATTTCATCCATTTCAAATGCTGCTAAAATGGTTTCGATTAATACAGTAGCCTTAATTGTCCCTTGTGGAATTCCGATATAATCTTGTGCAAAAACAAAGACATCATTCCATAAGCGAGCCTCTAAATGGCTTTCAAGCTTCGGTAGGTAGAAATAAGGCCCTGTACCCTGTGCCAATGCATTTTTAGCATTGTGGAATAAATACAGACCAAAATCAAAGAAACTACCCGAGATCGGTTCGCCATCTACTAGTACATGCTTTTCAAGTAAATGAAGACCACGTGGGCGAACTAATAATACAGCTGTTTCTTCGTTTAACTTATATGTTTTACCATTGGATGCTTGCGTAAATTCAATAGTCTTATTAATAGCATCACGCATATTAATTTGGCCACCAATCATGTTTTCCCATGTCGGAGCAGATGCATCCTCAAAGCAGGCCATAAACATTTTTGCACCAGAGTTTAAAGCATTAATAACCATTTTACGGTCAACTGGTCCAGTAATTTCTACACGACGGTCTTCCAAATCTGCTGGAAGTGGTGCAATTGTCCAATCTCCCTCACGAATATGCTTTGTTTCTTGTAAGAAGTCGAGTTTCTCACCTGCATCAAGACGCTTTTGACGTTCTTGACGAGCCTCTAACAGCGCTTTACGACGAGCATCAAATTTTTCGTGCAGGGCAAGAACAAACTCAAGGGCTTCTGGTGTTAAAATTTCTTTTGTTTGCTCGTTTTGTTCCCCAACAATTTTAAGCTTACCTGTTGTTGCTTGTTCCATCAGTTATTTCCCCCACCTTTGCGATATTAAGTAGTCATCCCCCGCTTTAGGAGGAGCGGAGGAGACAGATCTATGATTATGAATTTAGGAAAACACGTACTTTATAAAACTTATACGAATTGTTCTGTTTCTGTAGAGCCAGCCATTGCTGTTGTAGAAGAAGTACCACCAGAGATAACTTGAGATACTTCATCAAAGTAACCAGTACCTACTTCACGTTGGTGACGTGTAGCTGTGTAGCCTTTTGATTCTGATGCAAACTCAGCTTGTTGTAGCTTAGAGTATGCAGCCATACCATTATCTTTATAATCATGCGCAAGCTCAAACATAGAGTGGTTTAATGCATGGAAACCTGCTAATGTAACGAACTGGAATTTATATCCTAACTTACCTAACTCGCGTTGATATTCTGCGATTTCATCTTCTGATAGATTCGCTTTCCAGTTGAATGAAGGTGAACAGTTGTATGCTAGCAATTTACCTGGGAATTCAGCATGAATAGCTGCTGCAAATTCACGAGCTTCCTCAAGTGATGGTTTAGAAGTTTCACACCAAATCAAATCTGCATATGGCGCGTAAGCTAAACCACGAGCAATCGCTTGTTTGATGCCTGGTTCTGTACGGAAGAAGCCTTCTGGAGTACGTTCACCAGTAATAAACTCAGCATCACGCGGATCGATATCAGATGTTACCATATCAGCAGCGTCAGCATCTGTACGAGCGATTAAAATTGTATCAACACCCATCACATCTGTTGCAAGACGAGCAGCAATTAAGTTACGAACAGCATTTTGTGTTGGAAGTAAAACTTTACCACCTAAGTGACCGCATTTTTTCTCAGAAGCTAATTGGTCTTCTAAGTGAACACCAGCAGCACCAGCTTCAATCATTCCTTTTACAAGTTCAAATACATTCAGAGGACCACCGAAGCCAGCCTCAGCATCTGCTACGATTGGAGCGAACCAATCAAATTGATCTACACGTCCTTCAGCATGATCGATTTGATCTGCACGTTGTAAAGCTTGGTTAATACGTTTAACTACTGCTGGTACAGAGTTTGCTGGATATAAGGATTGGTCAGGGTACATTTGACCAGAAAGGTTAGCATCAGCAGCAACTTGCCAGCCTGATAAGTAAATTGCTTTTAATCCTGCTTTGACTTGTTGTACAGCTTGATTACCAGTTAATGCACCTAATGCATTAATGAACGGTTCTTCATGTAAAGAATTCCAAAGTCGAGCAGCACCTTTAGCTGCTAAAGTTTGTTCAAGTACAACAGAACCTTGTAACTTAACAACCTCTTCAGCTGAATAACCGCGTTCAATGCCTGCCCAACGTGGGTTTTCTTCCCACTGTTTTTCTAATGCTTGGATTTTTTCTTGACGTGTTGACATATTAAAATTCCACCTTCCCCTTTGTATACAATATACTCTGTTAAAAAACTTTCAACTAGCTGTTCCATAACAGGTTTACTTGTTGTAAATTAATATATAACAGTACATCTGAATTTTCATTATTTTTAGATAAAATACCGAATTTTAATGATGAAACTGCTTTTTTCAACGACGAAATTTGGTAAACTGTTTACAAACAAGGGGGATATTCACAATGAATAATGAGTTTAATTCTTTGCCAATAGATATTTCACAACAGTTTATTTCAATGTTAAAAGACTGGGTTCCAGACAATTCATCCATTGCAATTGCAGCAGAAAACTCCTATATCTATTTTCATTCTGGACATCAAAACATCAATTTGGAGGTAGGCCAACAAGTACAATCAGGCAGCATTGCAGAGCAAGTTCTACGCACGAGGAAACGGACAGACGCTGTTTTAGATAATTCCTTATTCGAAACACCATATTATGGGATAGGTTACCCTATAAACATTTTAGATGTGCCTGCAGCGCTTGTTGTAGTATTACCTTCAACCTTTACCGAAAAGAAAGTAGAGCCCTTTCAATTTTTAACTGGAAAGCAAGATGAGGAATGGAATCCTGTTGCGATTGAAAAAATCTCTCATATTGAAAGCCTGCAGAAAAAAACGTGGTTTTATGTAGAGGGGGAGCAATTTAAAACAAGTATTACACTTAAAGAGCTTCAAATGCGTTTACCTTCATTCTTTATTCGTATTCATCGATCCTATATTGTTAATATTCATTTCATTAAAAAAATGGCTAAGGACCTGACTTCCAACTTTATTGTTACTTTAACAGATGGAAGCGAACTACCTGTCAGTCAATCCTATATCAACAATTTGAGAACAGCCCTAGAATTTTAGGGCTATACAAAAGCAGAGATTGTCTAATTCCTGAATCAAACACGTTATGTGTTTCAAAATAGTTTAAACGTTAGCAAAAAGAAGATACAATATTGAAGCAAATAATAGCGAACATAGATATTCGTATAACTGTGCAGCCATTTAACAAAGAGATTGGAATAATAACAGTATATTTCAGGTAAATACCGAATGATAAATAAAAACTAGAGTACTTCTTGTTAAAAAATTAGACAAAAAGTACTCTATTTCTGTATGGCGAAAACTTTCATCGCGCGACACTTGAAAATTCACAATTTTCATACTATATTATTAACTGATTTAGGTATGTATATCGACCTACAAATACAATTAATATCAGATGTGTAATATATCTAGCTTGAATGTCACCTATGATATGTCTATGGAAGAATTCGATTCTACAATGCTATTTGGTTGTTTACGTTTAAAGTAAACAAATAAGCAGAAGAAACATACCATTAATGAACTCATTCCAACTATAACTAAAACAATGTTTAAATCGATATATTCCCCCAAAAATCCAATTAAAGGGAAAATGATCGCCATAATTAAAGATGTTGCTAAGTTTATTACTGAAAGTAATGTTGCCCTAATGTTAGTCTTTACTTCGTTATTAAAAAGTACACTCGTAATAGGTTCAAACAGAGCATACAAGGTATTAATAACAATAAATGCTAATAAAACAACATAAGTATTATTAATTAACGATACTAAATAGAATATTAAAATTATAAAAAGAATGAAAAATATAGTATCCTTTTGATTGTATTTATCTGAAATCCTGCTAGAAACTAAAGAAATCACGACTTGTAATAATGAAATGATAGAGAAAATTAACCCTACCTCTTTAATATCAATTTGCAAATTAAATAACAACTTTTGTCCATACATATAATAAACTGAAATGATTGATGAGAAAATAGCTAACGCAAATATTAAATAAATAAGCGTTGTATTCTCCCTTAATACATTATACGAATCATTTAAAATAGATTTGATCGATTGTTTGCTAGACTTTTCATAAATATCAACATCTTCAAGTGAAAAAATGAAAATCAGTGAAAGAAGATGCATAAAGATTCCCATATAGAATATTAAGTGCCATGAAATTAACTGTAAGTAGCCTCCTAGCCCCATAGATAATGCTAATGCAGCAGTGACACAAGCCACATAAATACCAATGCCTTTTCCGTAGGATTCAACTTTCCCCTCTTTTTCATATGATTCATATAAATAAGACTCTTCTGTCCCAGATATAAGTGATAAACCAATGCCATAAATCACATGACCAAGCGCTAGAAACCAAAAATCTTGCGAAAACACAAATATCAACATATACAAAATGATAAATAAATGCCCTAAAAACAATGTTTTCCTTCTACGTAAATAGTCTGAAATAATCCCTGAAGGAAGTTCAAACACCGTCATCGTGATATTCAATATAGCTTGTAAAATTCCAATTTCGTATAAACTAAACTTTAGATGCAATAAATATAAAATCCATATACCTCGTTCGAAATAAAAATTCCCAAAAAAACCTGAAAGGTAAAAGTAAAATCGATTTTTCATGTTTAACCCTCTATTTTATTTATTCAATACTGCCAGACTGGTCAGTTGTTTTTCCTGTTTTAGCTAGTCGTATACATGTTGTATTCAACTGTCGTAAATCAGTAATATCTTTATCTTTATTAAAATTTGATCACACAAAATTAGCTTGTTCAAAAAATCACCCTTTCCATAAATTCCTTTATTGTTACGAATCATAGCATGAATTATATGAAAAAAAAGTAAATATTAGTATTCTAATATCCGATTTATAGAATTACATTATTTACCGTTGTAGTATAAATTATGTAAGATAATTCAACTTGCCGAAAGGGGGATATCCTATATGAAAATCGAAGAATTAGAATTAGATGTTTGTGTTGAAGGATTAATTCAACGTACTTAATCTTTAGCAATAGGCTCTCTAATAATTCATTCGAAGGGAGGCGTTCTATATGAAAATCGAAGAGTTAGAATTAGATGTTTGTGTTGAAGGATTAATTCAACGTACTTAATTTTAAATAATAAGGCTCTCTAAGTGATTCATTCAGAGAGCCTTGTTTTTAAGGAGCAATAGCATGATTAAGAAAAAACTAAAAAATGATGTCATGATTGTACACTACTCAGATTTTGATCTGATTATATACGATAATAAGAGTCTGAAAATTCGTATAACGAATGAAGAATTCAAAAATGTCTATTCTTTATTAAAACAAGGGACATCTTTAATGGAACTTACATCACTTTACCCTACGGAAGATGTAAAGGTACTTTGGGAATCATTATTGAAGATTGGGGCTCTCATCGAAGAATGGGAAAACAGTTATGAAAATACTATTTATGAAAAACAACTATATTACTTAGAAAGTCTCGCTCAATCTCCAATTCATTTGCAACAAACACTAAGTGCAAAATGTGTAGCTATCATAGGTGTTGGCGGAGTCGGATCTGTTATATTAGAGCAACTAATTCGATTTGGAATTCAAAACTATATATTAATAGATGATGATGAAGTGCAAATTCATAATTTAAATAGACAATATATATATACACTAAAGGATGTCGGCTTCAGTAAAGTAGATGTTTGTTTCACTAAAATTAAGGAGTTTCATCCACATGGACAAGTCTCCATCTTTAAAAAACGAATTAAAAATCAGGACGATTTATCAAAGATATTTGTAAAATCAATACCTGATTTAGTTATAAATGCTGCAGATGAACCCCATAATTTAAATCAGGAAGTCCTTAAAGTATGCATTGAATACCAGGTTCCTTTCCTCACAGGAAGTGTTGGTATTAGCTCTGGAAGAGTCGGTCCATTTATTGATCAACCAACTGATATGTCTAACTATTTAGATTATCTAGAGTCTGTCCAACTACCTAAAAATATAAAAACAATAAAGCCCATTTTAGGCTCACTAGGATCTTCAAATTGTATTATATCTACATTGATTGCATATGATGCTATTCGATTTCTATTGAAGAAACAACCAAACTCTTTCAATAAAATATTACATGTCGACTTTAATGATCTACCATTTAAAACTACCTTAATAAATAAAGTAGAGGAAGAAATATTCAAAAATGAAAATTGAAAGAATCTCAAAAAACAGGGAAGTAAATCGGGTTTATGTCGAAATCGATTCGATGCCTATTTCTCTAAATCCATTGTTAGCGAATGATTATATTAGTAAATTTATTTTAAGTGCAATGTACGAACCGCTAATTAAAGATAAAAATTGCTCTATTCAAAAATTAGATGACTTAACGTACATCATTGAGATTCATCAAGATTTTTTAGGAGATTCGTTATTATTTTTGAAAACGATTCAGTTTCATCTAAATAAAGAAAATTCCAGTCCATATTTTAAAGAACTAATCTGTTTCAAGAATGCATTGGCGGTATATAAAAAACAGCTTTCGCCTGATCAAATAGGTGTGTCAATTGTCAATCATAAAACATTTAAAGTAACCCTAGAATATAAAATAGACTATTTGGTAGAACTGATACAAAGTATATTTCTTGCACCAGTCAATACGACTACTTTAACTGAAAACGGCCCTTATAAATTATTCAGTCATGAGCCAAACCATATAGTCTTAATACGAAATATGGATTACTTTAACTTCGTAGACTCTTTAGTTGCTGAAGTACACTTTATACTAAATACCAACATTAATAATAGTCTTTCTTTATATGAAATTGGCGAGATTGATATTACATGTAATACTCAATTTTCACATAAAAATACTCATCTAATGCATTTTGAAGATTTTTGTCAAAGTGAGTTAAATTTATTTTTTTTACTCAAAGTAAAGAATAGATCGCTCTTAGAATTTATATACAAAGAGTTTCCACGAGAAAAGATAGCTAAACAATTAGAGAGTGTTGTCACTCCACTTTATAATTTACTGGATTTTCAATCAGATACGGGGAACATAAAAGGTAATGTTAAGGACTTCGACATGCTCTTAGCAGAAGAAAAATTGAACATCAGTTTCGCAAACTTTTATCCTAACAATCTCATTATAAAAGAAATAGAATGGTTATTAACAAAAAAAGATATTTCATTTGTTCGATGTAGTTTTGAAGATTTCGAGTCATTTTTATCTACTAAGGAAAATCCTGATATAGAATTATCTCTTGTAATGCCTACATATGCACATTATAGCAGTTTGATTAAAACATTTATTTATGACTATTCAATTGAACTTCAAAAAGAAATTATTGATGCAATGAATAACAACAAGTTACAAAAACTAGCTTATTTGTTATGTAAGACACAGCATTATATTCCATTATTCAAAGGTAAATCAATGTATTTAAAAGAACCTTCATTAAAGGGATTTCATATGAATGAACTTGGTTTACTTGATTTGTCTAAATTAACCTATTTATAATAAAAGGAGAATATATTAATGATTGAAAGAATAGATATCAACGATTTAACATACGAAAAATTTATGGCAGAATATGCAGATAAAAAACCTGTTATCATTACAGAAGCTATGAACGATTGGAATAGCTTTAACTGGACATTAGAAAAATTCGGTCAATTATACGGTGAACGTAGCGTGCCTATTAGAGAGTCAACAATTGATGGTGTTAGAAATTTTAAAAAAGTAAACCTTGCAGAGTACATTAATTATTTGGAACACAACGAAAATAATTGGTACTGTGATTGGAACTTCCACACATTTGGAGATCAAGACTTAGTTCAAACTTATAAACCTTTAGACATCTTCACCCGTGAAACAGTAAGAATAAATACTAAAAAACAAATATTCAAATGGTTCTTTTTAGGATCAGCTAATACCCAAACGCCACTCCATCAAGACTTTGATAATACACATGCATGGAATGCTGTTATTTTCGGACAGAAAGAATGGATATTCTTCGAAAAATCTGATAGCCCTTATCTATATGAAGGAAAAGTAGACTTATTCTCAGATTATGATTTAGAAGACTATCCTTTATTAGAACAAGCAAATCCAATGAAAATTGTACAAAATGCTGGTGAAATTATTTATGCCCCACGCTTTTGGTGGCATCAGGTACGAAATACAGAATCTACATTAGCTGTTAGTGAAAATTTTTGGTTTGAAACAGAACTTTTGAATGGAGACTCAAAATTTTGATTTATAATTGAATCTTCGATTGAATATATTTCATTAACAATTCATCTTGCTTATTAAGTGCTAAATAATATGCCATTTTATAAGATGTCACATAGTTTTTTAAGCCTAATTTTTGTTCATTAAATGCTTTTTCATAATACAAATAAGCTAAACGATATTGCGTATTAATACTTACTTTATTAGCCCACTTAATGCCTTTATTTACGATTCTTAATGATTCTTTATGATTATTTATTTTAGAATAAGCATTAGAAATATTTAAATAAATCAGGGTTAACTTTGGTTCACTTTTGACTTGCATATTAGTCTCAATATCTTCCATTAGTTTATTAAAGTAAATAAATGCTTCCTGATTAAGCCCTAGCTCTATCAAAACGATTCCTAAATTACACATAATAAGCATCTCTTGATACGAATAATTTCTTTTATTTGAAAAGTATGTTAAATGCAATGATTTTTCTAATAATTCAAAGGAGCTCTCGAACTCTTTTTTAATAAACCCGAGATAAACTGCCTTATAGAAGATAATTAGCTGTTTATCTAGTTTTGTGTAAAAATTTGCATGCAGTTCTGAGGTATTGAGAATATTATTGATTTCTTCATATTTTCTTGAATAAAAAAGATTTGCAAGTTTCTCTCTTATTTGGGTTTTAATTATCAATTCAGAATCCCAGTTCTGCTGTAACTCATCCATTTGTATATTTAACTTCAAACAAATTTTAGAAAGTAGTGTTGCATTAGGAACATGTTTGTTTTGTTCGATTAAACTCAACATTCCTTGTGAACAAATACCTTCACATAGGTCTTTTTGGGAAAGACCCATAGAAAGCCTAATAGATTTTATGCTATTACCAATTTGCACTTTAGTCACAACCTAACTGAAAGGAGGAATAATATTTTGGAAACTATTATTCAATTATTTAGTGATTTACCTTGGAATTTCATTTTTTTCCGCTTCTAAATTTTTAAAACAGATCTTTGTTCTATTAAGGGTGGAAGATATTCTCCACCCTAATCTGTTCCATTTATCGGTTTAATAAACAAATCATTATTTTAACTATTAGTTTGTTAATTTTATATTATTATGACTTTCTTTATGCCATCCATTCTTTTAGCTCTTCTCTCCCCTATTATCACTATACTGCTTTGAACTGCTTACATAATTATTTTTCCAAATGGAATATTTCCCTAACAGGAATTCTCATTAAAAGAGTTATCCTAAAATGGTTAAAATGCTTCCGTAATGAATATAATTATTCATTACACCGTGTTTTTATTATTCTCCTGCTTAAGGATACCAATCTGCAGCACCTCATATCTACTTAAAGTTAGTAGAGAAAACGGCCATATAATATTATTTGCTTATTACCATATATACGACCTTTATAATAAAATGTCCATTCTATTATATCTTACCTTACCATTATATTGGTATATATTTCCCAAAATACATAATGAGGAATTTTCCATTATTCAATTCACTAATTTTGTGGTTAATTAACTTCATTCAATGGTTTTAAACATAAATATGTGGAAATAGAATCCCTAATATCTCCATTTACTTTAGACCCTTAGCATGCCTTATTAGAGGATAAACAATGATTGGATGAGTATCCAATCATTGTTTTAAATATAGGCCCGTACACATTTATAAAGAAAAAATCAGAACCACCAGTATAACTGGTGGTTCGCTCTGCTCCTAAAAGGCTTTATTACTGGCTCATGTCTAAAGACATTCGGAAAGGTCTGCCAACCGCAATTCTATTCCGCACTACTGCTTAAGCGGTTCACTTATTTTTTCTTTCTCTTTATTTCTTCTCCTGTGAACGGATCAATGAATTCTTTCATCGTCATTTGATCCTGAAGAATATCTTCTTGTAATTGATTTTTTATATACTCTTGAATCACTTTCTTATTTCGACCAACTGTATCCACATAATACCCCCGGCACCAAAATTGTCGATTTCCATATCGATACTTTAAATTTACATGTCGGTCAAATATCATTAAACTACTTTTTCCCTTTAAATAGCCCATGAATGCCGAAACACTTAACTTCGGTGGAATACTTAGCAACATATGAATGTGATCAGGACATGAAGTACCTTCTATAATTTCTACACCTTCCCTTTCACATAATTGACGTAATATTCTCCCTATATCTGCTTTAATTTGAATTTGACCATAAATAATTTGTCTTCTGTACTTTGGTGCGAAGACAACAACATGATACTAAAATTCCATTTTGTATGTGCTAAACTTTTATTATCCATTTGGGTATCCCTTTCGCATGAAGTCGTTTGACCAGACCACCTTCATTGTATGATTGGGGTTTTTTTCTTGTCCATAGCTAAAAGCTTTCCGGAACCCCTCGCATAGCAAGGGGTTTTCAAAGAATACAATAAAAAAGCCTGAGAAAAAATTCTCAGGCTTTAAATTGCCTAGCGACGTCCTACTCTCACAGGGGGAAGCCCCCAACTACCATCGGCGCTAAAGAGCTTAACTTCCGTGTTCGGTATGGGAACGGGTGTGACCTCTTTGCCATCATCACTAGACATTGTATTAGGTTGAAAGATTTGTTCTTTCAAAACTGGATAAACGTGCATTGAATGTTTCAAACATTATGGTTAAGTCCTCGATCGATTAGTATTCGTCAGCTCCATGTGTCACCACACTTCCACCTCGAACCTATCTACCTCATCGTCTTTGAGGGATCTTACTTACTTG
>Ga0213825_1000464_pt1 | contig 29348 bp, 26 predicted proteins | sample MC6MC0900MG_FD_179896 | JGI IMG/M metagenome (GOLD analysis project Ga0213825, IMG submission 179896) | Enriched soil aggregate microbial communities from Iowa State University, Ames, United States - MC6-MC0900-MG | ecosystem: Environmental > Terrestrial > Soil > Unclassified | place: USA: Iowa... | reverse complement strand
TCCAACTTCATCGACATCCTGAAGCTGTTCCAGGAAGACCCGAAGACCGAAGCGATCGTCATGATCGGTGAGATCGGCGGTTCGGCTGAAGAAGAAGCCGCGGCCTACATCAAGGCCCACGTCACCAAGCCTGTCGTTTCCTACATCGCGGGTGTTACCGCACCTGCGGGCAAGCGCATGGGCCACGCTGGCGCCATCATCTCTGGCGGCAAAGGCACTGCGGACGAGAAGTTCGCCGCGCTGCAGGACGCCGGTGTTAAAACCGTGCGTTCGCTGGCCGACATCGGCAAGGCCCTGGCCGAGCTGACTGGCTGGGAAGCCAAGAAGTAATACGCTTCACCCCCCACGCGCACAAAGGCCACCTTCGGGTGGCCTTTGTCGTTGTTGGGGGTATGTTTGCCTGCGGGGCAAGCCCGCTGCCACAAGGCTGATGCTACCTTGGCTCTGTGGGAGCGGGCTTGCCCCGCGAAGAGGCCGACACAGGCAACAAAGAATGTTCGATGGGTTTGATAGGGATTTTCACACAGACACTTTCCGCCCTGCTGCGATAATTACCGCCGTCCCCGGTCGCACAGACGACAAACACATACGCACATCGGACAAGCAGCACTGTGGCAGTGCGTTTAACGGTTAAAACGGTTAATCTACGCGTTCACTCTGTGCCCGTCCCCCAAAAGGGAACGACACGCTAAACGGGTCTGGCTCACCAAGCCGGGCAGCATTTCCCTCATCCATAGGGAAATCCCCTCTCGAATCCCGATTTCAGCAGTGTGGTACTACCTTAAATGAAAGTTCTAAAAGGCCAGGATATCCTGGCGCTTGGCTTTATGACGTTTGCGCTTTTCGTAGGCGCCGGCAATATCATCTTCCCGCCTATCGTCGGTCTGCAGTCTGGCCCGCACGTGTGGATGGCGGCCCTTGGCTTCCTGGTGACCGCCGTGGGCCTACCCGTCATCACCGTGGTCGCGCTGGCCAAGGTCGGTGGCGGCATGGATGCCCTGAGCAGCCCGATCGGCAAGTTCTTCGGTGGCCTGCTGGCCGCCGTGTGCTACCTGTCGGTTGGCCCGCTGTTCGCGACGCCGCGTACCGCGACCGTGTCGTTCGAGGTCGGTGTGGCGCCCTTGACCGGTGAAAGCCCCTTGGCGTTGTTCATCTACAGCCTGGTGTATTTCATCGTGGTGCTGGCGGTGTCCATGTATCCGGGCAAATTGCTCGATACCGTAGGGCGTTTCCTTGCACCGCTGAAGATCATCGCCTTGGCCGTGCTGGGCATCGCCGCGTTCGCGCTGCCTGCCGGCACCATTGGTGAAGCGCAACCGGCCTATGCCGCCGCGGCGTTTTCCAAGGGCTTCTCCGATGGTTACCTGACCATGGATACCCTGGGCGCGCTGGTCTTCGGTATCGTCATCGTCAATGCCATCCGCTCGCGCGGTGTCGAATCGCCGAAGCTGATCACCCGCTATGCCATCATCGCTGGCCTGATCGCGGGTGTGGGCCTGGCATTGGTGTACATCAGCCTGTTCCGTCTGGGTGCCGGCAGCCACGAAATCGCGGCTGACGCTACCAACGGCGCAGCCGTACTGCATGCCTACGTGCAGCACACCTTCGGTTCGCTGGGCAGCGGCTTCCTGGCCGTGCTGATCGCCCTGGCGTGCCTGGTGACCGCGGTTGGCCTGACCTGCGCGTGCGCCGAGTACTTCAGCCAGATTCTGCCGCTGTCGTACCGCGCACTGGTGGTGATCCTGGCGGGCTTCTCGCTGCTGATCTCCAACTTAGGCCTGACCAAGCTGATCATGTTCTCGATCCCGGTGCTTACGGCGATCTATCCGCCGTGCATCGTGGTGGTGGGCCTGAGCTTCGTGAAGGACCTGTGGAACTCGCCAACGCGCATTCTTGCGCCGGTCATGCTGGTGTCGCTGGTGTTCGGTATCGTCGATGCGATCAAAGGCAGCAGCCTTGCGCATGTCCTGCCGGACGCCGCCGCACACCTGCCGCTGAGCGATCAAGGCCTGGCCTGGCTGGTGCCGTCGGTGGTCACCCTGGCCGCTGCCGTGGTCTGCGACCGCATGCTGGGCAAGCCGCGCGAAGCGCTGGCTTGATAGGTTGAAGCCTGAGGGCGGCACCGGCCACAAGCCGTAGGGTGCCTGCCAGCGGTTCCCACCTGAAAACCCCGCGTCCGAAAGGGCGCGGGGTTTTTGTTTGTCTGCACAGGCGATGGGCTGGGCAGGCAAAAACAATTTGTGACAGCGGTGTGTCTTTCCGGGCTTGCGGGCGTCGAAATGCGGTCTCTACTCTTGTGCACCTGGCTTTCGGGAAACCTGCATGAACTTCATTCAAAGCAATCTCAACAACCTGCTGGCAATCGCCTGGTTTGTCGCCTGCTGGGGCGGTTATACCCGCTATGCCATCTGGAAAGGCCGCGACACCGCCTGCCTGGCTAGCGTGCTGCACTTGTACCGTGAAGACTGGATGCGCCGCATGCTGTTGCGCGACAACCGCATCGCTGACGCCAGCGTGATCGGTAACCTGGAGCGCAACGCCTCGTTTTTTGCCTCCAGCACGCTGATTATCCTTGCCGGCATTCTGACTGTGCTCGGCGCTTCGGACCGCGCGCTGTCGCTGCTGGCTGACTTGCCCTTGGTGCAGCAGGCGTCTCAGGGCATGTCGGAAATCAAACTGCTGTGCCTGGCAACCGTGTTCGTCTATGCCTTTTTCACCTTCAGCTGGTGCATGCGCCAGTACAACTTTGCAGCCGTGCTGGTCGGCTCGGCGCCGATGATTGGTGAGCGCCTGGTCAATGAACTGGAGCGCAAGGCATTTGCCTCACGGGCGGCGAGGGTGCTGTCGCTGGCGGCCAACCAGTTCAACTTCGGGTTGCGCGCTTATTACTTTGGCATGGCCATGTTGAGCTGGTTTATCAGCCCGTGGTTGTTTATGGTCATGAGTGTCGGCGTAGTGCTGATTCTGTACCGCCGCGAGTTCCATTCCGATGTGCTGGATGTGATGGTGTACACGCCCACGGAAAGTGCGCCGATTGACGCCGCTAAAGAAAGTTCCGTTTCCGGCGCCTGAAACGTTTAATCCTTAAACTGCAGGTACAAAAAAACCCGACATTGTCGGGTTTTTTTGTACGCGCCGATTACTGCTTGGCAGGTTCGGCCGGAGTAGCAGGTGCTGCTTCCGTCGACGGAGCGGCTTCTTCAGCTGCCTTCTGCTGCGCTTCGGCCTGATCTTTGGCGGCTTCGGCGTTTTCCTTGGCGGCTTCGTTCATCTTATCCTGAGCTTCGCCCATCTTTTCCTGGGCTTGCTCAGCGTGTTGCTGCGCGTCCTGGGCTTTATCTTCGCTCGCTTTATCGCAAGCGGCCAGGCCCATGGTAGCAGCCAGCATGAGAGCAAAAGCAAAAGGTTTACGCATGGGGGTGTATCTCCTTGGTGGAATAAGTGACTTGTTCCTTCGAGTGCAACTACGCGGAAGAAGTTCCGCGAAGGTTACAGATATATAACCCCCCGTTCTATATAGACTTTTTAACGTTTTTATGCAGTTGAGTCAGCGGCCCTGGAACTTGCGATGAGCGATTCAAGCTTGATGGCCATGGCCGAACGTTTTCTGTCGGCCTTGAAGCATTGTCAGTTGTTGCACATGCGTGTGGCGCATGCCGACGCCGACGGCATGACGTTGATCCTGCCGTGGTCGCCTGCGATCGTCGGCAACCCGCAAACCGGCGCGGTGCACGGCGGGGCGCTGACCACGTTGCTTGACACCACCTGCGGCATGGCCACCCTGTGTGCACTGCCACGATTCGAGGTGTGCCCGACCCTGGACCTGCGCATCGACTACATGCACGCGGCCGAAGCCGGCAAGGACATCTTTGGTCACGCCCAGTGTTATCGGGTTACCCGGGACGTGATCTTCACCCGTGGCAGCGCCTACCAGGACGACCCCGACCGGCCGATCTGCCAGGTGGTGGGCACGTTCATGCGCCTGGGGCCGCAGGTCAAGGGCGGCCTCGGCTTTGGCAACCGGCTCAAGGAAGGTGACGCATGATCCCGCTCGAGGTCCGTCAACAGCTCAATGCGGCCCACGCGGTCGGTGACTATCGGCCCCTGCTGGCGTTGATTCCCTATGCCGGGTTGATCGGTATCGAATGCGAGCGCGAGGGCGAGGACCTGTTGTTTCGCCTGCCCGCCAGTGCGGACAACATTGGTAACCCTTTACTGCCTGCGATCCACGGTGGGGTGATCGCAGGCTTCATGGAGCTTTCTGCAGCGCTGTACCTGCTGATCTTCAGCGAGAGTGCGAGCATTCCGAAGGTCATCGACTTCTCCATCGATTACCTGCGCGCCGGGCATTTTCGCGACACGTATGCTCAGTGCCAGTTGTGGCGCCAGGGGCGTCGGGTGACCAATGTCGCCATCACCGCCTGGCAGGGTGATCGGCAGTCGCCAATCGCCACTGCCCGGGCGCATTTCAAGATCGAACCGGAAAAGCCCTTGAAATCGTCTGGGCAGCCCCCATCTGCATGACATCCGCCATCAACGCAGGCCGAACCGGCTGCCAGGCGCCCACTGTCATCTGATCGGAGTTTTGAAGACCATGAGTGTGGAAACACAAAAGGAAACCCTGGGCTTCCAGACCGAGGTAAAGCAGCTGCTGCACCTCATGATTCACTCGCTGTATTCCAACAAGGAAATCTTCCTGCGTGAGCTGGTTTCCAACGCCTCCGACGCCGCTGACAAGCTGCGTTTCGAGGCCCTGGCCAAGCCGGAACTGCTCGAAGGCGGCGCGGATCTGCGCATTCGGCTGAGCTTCGACAAGGACGCCGGTACGATCACGCTCGACGACAACGGCATCGGCATGAGCCGCGAAGATGTCATCACCCACCTGGGTACCATCGCCAAGTCCGGCACCGCCGACTTCATGAAAAACCTCACCGGTGACCAGAAGAAGGACTCGCACCTGATCGGTCAGTTCGGTGTGGGCTTCTATTCGGCCTTCATCGTGGCCGACAAGGTCGACGTCTACAGCCGTCGTGCTGGCCAGCCAGCCTCCGAGGGTGTGCACTGGTCGTCGAAAGGCGAGGGCGAGTTCGAAGTCGCAACCGTCGACAAGCCAGAGCGCGGTACCCGCATCGTCCTGCACCTGAAGAAGGACGAGCAGGAGTTCGCCGATGGCTGGCGCCTGCGCAACCTGGTCAAGAAGTACTCCGACCACATTGCCCTGCCGATCCAGTTGCCGAAGGAGCAAGCCGCTGCCGAAGGCGAAGAACAGCCCGCCGAGGAATGGGAAACCGTCAACCGCGCCAGCGCCCTGTGGACCCGTCCGCGTACCGAGATCAAGGACGAGGAGTACCAGGAGTTCTACAAGCATATCGGCCATGACTTCGAAAACCCGCTGGCCTGGAGCCACAACAAGGTTGAAGGCAAGCTCGAATACAACTCGCTGCTGTACGTGCCGGCCCGCGCGCCGTTCGACCTGTACCAGCGTGAAGCACCGCGTGGCCTGAAGCTGTATGTGCAGCGCGTGTTCATCATGGACCAGGCCGAGTCGTTCCTGCCGCTGTACCTGCGCTTTATCAAGGGCGTGGTCGACTCCAACGACCTGTCGCTGAACGTATCGCGCGAGATCCTGCAGAAAGACCCGATCATCGATTCGATGAAGACCGCGTTGACCAAGCGCGTGCTGGACATGCTGGAGAAGCTGGCGAAGAACGAGCCTGAGCAGTACAAGGGCTTCTGGAAAAACTTCGGCCAGGTGCTGAAGGAAGGCCCGGCCGAGGACTTCGCCAACAAAGAGAAGATCGCCGGCCTGCTGCGCTTCGCTTCCACCCATGACGACAGCGGTGAGCAGAGTGTCGCCCTGGCTGACTACTTGGGTCGCGCCAAGGAAGGCCAGGACAAGATCTACTTCCTCACCGGCGAGACCTACGCGCAGGTCAAGAACAGCCCGCACCTGGAAGTCTTCCGCAAGAAAGGCATCGAGGTCCTGCTGCTGACCGACCGTATCGATGAGTGGCTGATGAGCTACCTCAACGAGTTCGACGGCAAGAGCTTCGTCGACGTTGCCCGCGGCGACCTGGACTTGGGCAAGCTGGACTCCGAGGAAGACAAGAAAGCCCAGGAAGAAGTCGCCAAAGACAAAGAAGGCCTGGTCGAGCGCCTGAAAGGCGCGCTGGGTGAAAGCGTTGCCGAGGTGCGTGTTTCCCACCGCCTGACCGACTCGCCGGCCATCCTCGCCATCGGCGAACAGGACCTGGGCCTGCAGATGCGTCAGATCCTCGAAGCCAGCGGGCAGAAGGTGCCGGATTCTAAGCCGATCTTCGAGTTCAACCCGACCCACCCGCTGATCGAGAAGCTGGATAACGAGCAGAGCGAAGACCGCTTCGCCGAGCTGTCGCACATCCTGTTCGATCAGGCGGCCCTGGCGGCCGGTGACAGCTTGAAAGACCCGGCGGCCTACGTTCGTCGCCTGAACAAGCTGCTGGTCGAGCTATCTGCTTGAGTTGATGCAAAGGAAAGCCCGCTTCGGCGGGCTTTTTTCATGGTGAAGCCTTAAGGAGTGCTTGATGAGCAAGGTAATCGTCGAATCGCTGGTTTATCACCTGTCCGGCAAAACGTATGAAAGCCGTCTGGTCCATGAGCCCGGTGCGCTGCCTAAGCCTGGCCTGGTGATGGCGCCGAACTGGATGGGTATTGGCGAAGGTGCCGAGCGCATTGCCAAGGAAGTGGCCGAGAAGGGCTATGTGGTGCTGATTGCCGACCTCTATGGGCAGTCGGTGCGGCCATCCAATGCCGACGAGGCAGGGGCGGCGATGATGCCACTGAAGAACGACCGCGCCGAACTGCGCAAGCGCATGAATGAAGCGCTGTCACAGTTGCTGGCGCAGTCGAAGGCACTGCTGGAGCCTGGCAAGGTGGCCACCTTTGGCTTCTGCTTCGGCGGTTGCTGTGCGTTGGAGCTGGCGCGCACGGGCGCCGACCTGAGGGCGGCGGTGTCGTTCCATGGCACGCTGGACACCCCGAACCCTGAAGATGCCAAGCGTATCAAGGGCTCGGTGCTGGTGTTGCACGGCGCAGCGGACCCGCTGGTGCCGAAGGAGCAACTGCCGGCGTTCGAGGAGGAGATGAACGCGGCCAAGGTCGATTGGCAGCTGCTGAGCTACGGTGGCGCGGTGCACTCGTTCACTGACCCAAATGCTAATGTACCGGGCAAGATGCAGTACGACCGCAAGACAGCGGAGCGGGCGTTCCGCTCGATGCACAATCTGCTGACTGAAGTGTTCCAGCGCTGACAGTGCATGGGGGCCGCTGCGCGGCCCTTTCGCCGGCAAGCCGGCTCCCACCCGAACTGTGTAGCCTCCAAGTCTAGTGCCGCACCTGTGGGAGCTGGCTTGCCAGCGAAGGGCCGCAAAGCGGCCCCTAATTTATCTGGGTAACTCGATCCGCGAGGTCTCCCCCGGTACCGTAGGCCAATCCCCCGCAGCCCACCTCACCCTGGCCTGCTCGATCAAGGCCGGATCGCTCGCCACGAAATTCCAGTTCATCCGCCGCGGCCCATCCAGAGGCTCGCCGCCGATCAACACCAGCTGGCATTCACCCTCTGCATACAATGTGATCTGCTCACCCTCGGGCAGCACCACCAGGCTGCAAGGCTCAACCTCCTCATCATTGAGCATCAGCTCGCCATCCAGCAGGTAAAGCGCCCTTTGCACTGGCTCATCAGGCACCTGCAATGTGGTGGCGGGCTGCATCTGCACATGCGCGTAAAGGGTAGGGGAGAGCACGGGTACTGGCGATTCCAGGCAGAAGCCACTGCCCGCAATCATGCAAATGCGCACACCGAGGTTATCGCTCACCGGCAGGCTAGCCGCCGGGTGATGGCTGTAATGGGGCGTGCCTTGTTCGAGCGCGCGGGGTGACGCCAGCCACACCTGCAGGCCATGCAGGCGCGAGCCTCGGGCAAGCGCACTGGCAGGGGTGCGCTCGACATGCGCCACGCCACTGCCTGCCGTCATCCAGCTGACATCGCCCGGCTTCACGTGCTGTTCGGAGCCGAGGCTGTCCTTGTGCAGGATCTCGCCTTCGAACAGGTACGTCAGCGTCGACAGGCCGATATGCGGGTGCTGGCGTATGTCCATGCCATGGCCTGGGGCGTAGTCCGTTTCGAGCATATGGTCGAAGAACACGAAAGGGCCGACACTGCGGCATTGGGCCGAGGGCAGCGGGCGAAAAATCGGCTGGCCCTCGACCGACTCGGCACGTGGGCGGATGACCAGGGGGCTGCTCATGAGGGTCTCCAGGCAGGTTGCAAGTGCTCCAAGCATAGCGGTTTGCCGGGCATGGCTGAACTGCTGCGCTTGGCGGTCGGTCTACCCTGTTCGAACCAGGAGAAGGGAGCTGCCTATGATCGCCAGAATGCTGGCTGGCGCGTTGTTGTGCGCAGGGGTGTGCCTGTCGGCGCAGGCGCGTGATTACCGCTACAGTGACGCCCACCTGCACTACGTCGACTTTTTCCAAGAGACGGAAGGCATGCCGGCGTTGATCAAGGCCATGGATGAAGCCGGCATCGAGCAGTCGATGATTTCTGGTATTCCGGTGGCCAAGAAATGGCACGAGGACGAACCCAAGCGCCCGCGCTACTACGCCGGGGACGACGCCGATGCCTATTGGTACAGCGCGACCGATACCTACGTGGCGGCAGCGGTGCAAGAACTGCCCGCAGCGCAGCGCAAGCGCTTTCACCCGTTTTTGACCGGCTTCAACCCGGTGGACAAGAACGCGGTCAGCCATATCGAGCGCATGCTCGATCTCTACCCTGGGCTCTGGCAGGGCATTGGCGAAGTGTTCACCCGCCACGACGACCTGACGGCGTTGACCAGCGGTGACACCCCGCGCGCCAATAACGAGGCCATGACCCGCATCTATCACCTGGCGGCCGAACGGGACTTGCCAGTGCTGCTGCACTCCAACATCACCTCCAAGCGTGAACGCAACCCACTGTACCTGGCCGAAATAGAAGAGCCGCTGCGCAATCACCCGCACACGCGTTTCATCTGGGCGCATGCTGGCAGCAGCATGGAAATTCATCGGCATCAGACACAGATGGACTTTCTGCTGCCGGTGCTGACGCGCTTGTTGGAGGATTACCCGAACCTGTATGTCGACCTGTCGTGGAGCGTGCTGGAGCCTTATCTGCTGGATGACAAGGGTGTGCCGCGCAAGGCTTGGCTGGCGTTGGTAGAACGTTACCCGGAGCGGTTCATGCTCGGGTCGGATGTGGTGGGCAAGTTTGGGAGCCTTGGCGAGCAGATGCACGGGTTCAAGCCGTTTCTGGATGCGTTGCCGGAGGCGGTGGCGCACAAGGTGGCCAAGGATAATTTTCTGGCTGTGTTGCCCAAGGCTAGGTAACACAAAAGAAAACGCCCCGAACCAGTCGGGGCGTTTCATTACTGCATCAAGGCCTTACTTGCCTTCCCAGCGCTTGAGCACCAGGGTAGCGTTGGTGCCGCCGAAGCCGAAGCTGTTGCTCATGACCGTATCGATCTTGGCGTTTTCTTCGGTTTGACGCAGGATCGGCAGGTCGGCGACCTCCGGGTCCAGCTCGTCAATGTTGGCGGAGCCGGCGATGAAGTTGTTTTCCATCATCAGCAGGCAGTAGATCGCCTCGTGCACGCCAGCGGCGCCCAGCGAGTGGCCCGACAGGCTCTTGGTCGAGCTGATCTTCGGTGCCTTGTCGCCGAACACGGCGCGAACACCTTTGATCTCGGCAACGTCACCGACCGGGGTCGAGGTGCCGTGGGTGTTCAGGTAGTCGATCGGGGTGTCGACGGTGGACAGCGCCTGCTGCATGCAGCGGATGGCGCCTTCGCCGCTTGGGGCAACCATGTCGTAGCCGTCGGAGGTCGCGCCGTAGCCGACGATTTCGGCGTAGATCTTGGCGCCACGGGCCAGAGCGTGCTCCAGCTCCTCGACCACCACCATGCCGCCACCGCCCGCGATGACGAAGCCATCACGGTCGTTGTCGTAGGCGCGCGAGGCCAGTTCCGGGGTTTCGTTGCGCTTGGTCGACAGGGCGCCCATGGCATCGAACAGGAACGACTGGCTCCAATGCTCTTCTTCACCACCACCGGCGAAGACGATGTCTTGCTTGCCCCACTGGATTTGCTCCAGCGCGGTGCCGATGCAGTGTGCGCTGGTGGCGCAGGCGGAGGAGATCGAGTAGTTCAAGCCCTTGATCTTGAACGGCGTGGCCAGGCAAGCCGAAACGGTGCTGCCCATGGTGCGGGTAACACGGTAGGGGCCGACGCGCTTGACGCCTTTCTCGCGCAGGGTGTCCAGCGCTTCCATCTGGTTCAGGGTCGAGGCGCCGCCGGAGCCGGCAACCAGGCCGGTACGCGGGTTGGAAACCTGCTCTTCAGTCAGACCGGCGTCCTTGATCGCGTCCTGCATCGCCAGGTAGGCGTAGGCCGCGGCGTGGCCGACGAAGCGGTAGACCTTGCGGTCGATCAGTTCTTCGAGGTTGAGGTCGATCGACCCGGAAACCTGGCTGCGCAGCCCCATTTCCTTGTATTCCGGGTTAAAACGGATACCCGGACGGCTGTTACGCAGGTTTTCGGTGACGGTCTCTTTGTCATTGCCCAGGCACGATACGATGCCCAGACCAGTGATAACGACGCGGCGCATGCGAATAACCCTTAGAAATTGTCAGTGGAGGTGAACACGCCGACCCGCAGGGCTTCGGCGGTGTAGATCTCGCGGCCGTCGACGCTGACCGAGCCATCGGCGATGGCCATGTTCAGCTTGCCCTTCAGGACGCGCTTGATATGAATGTTGTAAGTGACTTTCTTGGCGGTAGGCAATACCTGGCCGAAGAACTTCACTTCACCCGAACCCAGCGCACGGCCGCGGCCCGGCAGGCCTTGCCAGCCGAGGAAGAAACCGACCAGCTGCCACATGGCGTCAAGGCCCAGGCAGCCCGGCATCACCGGGTCGCCTTCGAAGTGGCAGGCGAAGAACCACAGGTCCGGATTGATATCCAGCTCGGCGACCAATTCACCTTTGCCGTACTTGCCGCCTTCTTCGCTGATATGGGTGATGCGATCGACCATCAGCATGTTCGGCGCGGGCAGTTGCGCATTACCTGGGCCGAACAGCTCACCGCGACTGCAGCGCAGCAGGTCTTCCCGAGTAAAGGCGTGTTGTTTGGTCATGCGAGCTCCTCAATAACCCCCTGCGGCAGGGGATGAATCTTCCCGGCCGGCCCGAAAAGCGATGACTCCGGGGCGGCAGCCTACAGGTAGACTATTGCGTTGTGGTGAAAGTCACAGTGCACCTGGCGAAAGAAGTACAGGTGTTCACTGAAACGTCTATTTTCAGGTCCGAAGAACGTCCTGTCCAGTCCTTAAGACTGCCGCACTTTAGCATTTATCGCCAGTCGCGGTTGTCTGACCGGGTAACCAGCGTTGCAGCGCCCGCTGCAGCTCGGTGCGGCGCAAGGGTTTGCTCAGGTAGTCGTCCATGCCTGCGGCCATGCAACGCTCACGGTCGCCCTGCAAGGCGTTCGCGGTCAAGGCGATGATCGGCACGTGGATGCCGTTTGGCAGCAGGCGGATGCGCTGGGTGGCTTCATAGCCATCCAGGTGAGGCAACCGGCAATCCATCAGAATGGCGGCGAACGGTTGCTGGCTGACCTGTTCGACCGCCTGTATACCGTCTGCCGCCACACTCACCTCAAGCCCCAGGCTGCGCAGCATGGCTTCGATGACGTTCTGGTTGACCGGGTTGTCCTCCACCAGCAGCACCCGTTCGCTGCCGGTAAGCGGGCGCTGTTCTCGCACCGCCCCGGGCAGTTGCGCCTGGGCCGGTGCGGCCAGGGCCAAGGGCATTTCCAGGGTAAAGGTCGAGCCCAGGCCTTCGCGGCTCTCACCGCGCAGCTTGCCGCCCATGCGTTCGGCCAGCGTACGTGCGATCGACAGGCCCAGGCCAGTGCCGCCATAGCGCCGGGAAATCGAGCTGTCGGCCTGCTGGAAGGCGACGAACATCATTTCCAGGCGGTCGCTGTCGATGCCGATACCGGTGTCGCGCACGCTGCAGGTGAACCACAGCAGTTGGCGGTCCAGCACCTGGCAGCGCGCTTCGACCTGCACCTGGCCCTGCTCGGTGAATTTCAGGGCATTGCCGACAAGGTTCAGCAGAATCTGCCGAATACGCGTGGGGTCGCCGTTCACGTTCAGGTGCTCGATGCCCGTCGGCATGTTCAGGTGCAAGCCAAGGCCACGTTGCTGGGCGCTGTGCTGGAACGACTGGACGCTGCTGGCGATCAGCTCGCCGAGGTTGAAGTCGATGCGCTCCAGCTCCAGTGCGGTGCGTTCGATGCGCGAGAAGTCGAGAATGTCGTTGATGACTTTGAGCAGGTGCCCGGTGGACTCGCTGGCAACGGCGGTGTACTCGGCCTGCTCGCTGGTCAGGGGCGTGGTTTCGAGCAATTGCAGCATACCCAGCACGCCATTCATGGGGGTGCGCAGCTCATGGCTCATCATCGCCAGGAAGTCCGACTTGGCCCGGTTGGCCTGTTCAGCTTCCTCGCGCGCCTGGGTCAACTGGGCGATGGCGCGCTTCTGCTCGTCACTGGCTTGCTCCAGGGCATTGGCCAGGTTGTTGATGTGGTGCGCCAGATGGCCCAGTTCACTGTCATCCACCACGGGCAGCGGCGTGTTGTACTCGCCTTGTTGAATGGCCTTGACCGCGTGGCCCATGTCGCTGATCGGCTTGGCCAGGCTCATGGCCAGGCGGCGGGCCAGCAGGAAGGTGAACAGCAGGGCGAACAGCGCCAGGATGCCCGCCTTGATGACGATTTCCTGCTGGCGCTGGCTGAAGGCGTCATCGGACATGCCGACGATCACCCGCCCCAGGTAGTCGTCGCCGATGGCTGGCGTGGAGGTGTTGCCGGGCTGTAGGAAGTCGGTGTCCAGGCGAATTTGCTGAAGGCGGATCGGCGCCTGGAACACTTCCACCTGCTGCGCCCGGTTGGCGCTTTCGTCGGACTGCTCGACGTAGACCAGGATGTGGTTGCGGCTGTCCTGCACCTCGAGGAAGCGCACGTGCGGAATGCTTAGGGTGGCGCGCATCAGCCCTTCGAGTACCTCGTTGTTGCCCGAGATCACCCCGTATTCGGAGGCGGGCGCGAGTTGGTTGGCGATCAGTTGGCCGGTGTGGTTGAGTTCCTGGCGCAAGTCCTGGATACGCACGAAGGTAAAGAAGCTGATCAGCAGCAAGGTCAGCAGCAGGGCCGGGCCAAGGCTGATGATCTGGGTGCGGGTGTGGATGTCCCAGCTCAGGCGTCTGCTCATGGGGTGGATTCTCCTTCGGCCAGGGCCTTGGCAGCGGCGTTCGGGTCGATCGGTTCAAGGCCCAGGGCGCGTGCCACCTGCTGGTTGCCACTGACGCCGTAGCGCGCCGGGTAAAGGCTTCGCGGCCAGCGCGTGGGTGGCTGGTCGAGCAATTGGTCGAGCACGCCCAGCCAGTCGTCCTGGTCGCTGTAGGTGCTGGCCAGGGCGCCTGCGCGAACGAAGCCGGCATTTGGGCCAATCAACGCCATTTGCCGGCCGTAGCTGCTGAGCAGCAGGTTTTTCGCCGTCTTGGGGTTGTACAGCGCGGGGTCGTCGAGGCCCAGCAGTACATCGCTGTTGCCTAACAGCTGTTGCAGGGGCCGGCTGTCACGTTGGTCGGGCCAGTCCTGAGCAATGATCTCCAGACCCAGCGGGCGGGCGGCATGGCGCAGTTCATCAAGCAAAAAGGCACTTTGCCTACCGTAAAGCACACCGATGCGTTGCGCCTGTGGCAGCAGGTAGCGCGCCAGGCGCAGTTGCCGGGTCAGGGGCGGGTCGCTCCACAGCAGGGTGAGGAAAGGGGGGCGCGACTTTCCCAGGCGCTGTTCAGCCTGTACCCGGCTGACCCGCATGGCCAATGCCGGTGGCCCGGCGTTTTCACTCAGGCGCCAGTCCAGCGCCGCACTGTCTAGCAGCACCAGGCGTTGATCGCCCTTGAGCTGGCCAGGGCGGGGCAGGTTGGCAGTGGTCTGGAAACGCACCCGATCATGCGGGCGATGGCTTTCGAATGCTGCGACGAAGCTGCGAATGCCGGGCTGATCCTCGCCACCGACCAGCAAGATTTCACCGGCGGACAGCGGCCCCAGGGGCCACAGGCAAAGCAGCAGCACGCGCAGCAGGCGGGCCATCAGAATTCCAGCTCCGCGCTGACACTCAGCCGGTGGCGGCTGTCGTAGCGGTTTTGCAGCGCAGTCGTGGGCTCATCGTCCAGGCGTTGTTGCCACAGCGCCGCCAGCTCAAGGTTGCTGCCCTGTACCCGGAAGCGCTTGGCCAGGCGCAGGTCCAGGCGCTCGTAGCGGTACTGGTTGAGGGCATCGTCACCGTAATAGAACAGCGCACTCGACCAGCCGTCGCCCCACTCGCGCATCCAGCCCGCCGAGCCGCTGTTGCGGGCGCTGAGGCGGCGGTCGTCGGGGTTGCTGGCCCAGGCGTCGACGTAGGCGTAGGTCACGCGCAGGCGGTCACGCAGGGTGGGGCGCCAGTCCAGTTGCGCCTCGCTGCCGGTGAAGCGCGCCTTGTTGCTGTTGCTGGCGATGTACTGGTTGTTCTTCAAAGGCTCGCTGATCATTCCGGTGATCTCGTCGTAGAACAGCTTCACATCCATGCTCAGGTCGATGTCGCTGAAATAGCCGTTGTAGCCCAGCTCGCGCGAGCGCATGCGCTCTTGCTCGAGGTCGCCCGGGCCGCGGGTCTTGACGAAATACTCACCGTGCGGCTGGCCAAACGCACTGGGGTTGAGGTTTTTGACCGTGTAGCTCCAGTTGACGTTGTTCTCGAACATGTCGGGGGAGCGTACCGCTTCGGAATAGACCGCACGCAGGCCATGGCGCGGGGTGATCAGGTAGTTGACCGCCACCCGTGGGGTCAGCGAACTGCCAGACAGGCGCGCGTCTTCGAACATCGCCCCGCCCTGGATGATCCAGTGTTCGTCGGCGCGCCATTCCAGTTGGCCGAACAGGCGCCAGGTCTGGTCGACGAGGCTGCCATTGAAGTACGTCTGCGAGTCGGCACGATCATAGCGGTAGTTCATGCCGCTGAGCAGGCGCAGGCTGTCGGTCAGGCTCAGGGTGTCCTGGATTTCCAGGTCGTAGCGGGTTTCGCGGGTGCTCTGGTCGACATCGCCGCAGACCACATCGCGGCCACCTTGGTTGTTCCACTGGTCCTTGATGGCATCGACCAGCGCCTGTTCTTCGGGGTTGCTGCTGCGCGGTGGATCGTTTGCGCCGCGCGCCACCAGCTCGGCAAAGTTCGGGTTCAACTGCCACAGGCGGGTCAGCTCTGGGCTGAACGACAGCGCCGCATCGCAGGCGCGCCAGACTTGCTGGCGGTCGAAGTGCTGGGCCGAACCCTGGACGTACAGGCTGTGCTCGGGGTTGAAGTCGATGTTCCAGCGTACCGAACCCGCGTAATCCTTGGCGTTGGCGTCGGTGTTGTCGCCGCGCTCGGTGACGTAGGGGAACACCGGCTGGTAGGTATAGGGGCGCTGGTTGCTGCCTTCCTTGGCCGCCAGTTGCCATTCCAGGGTCTGGTCGGGGGCCAGGGTGTGGCTGGCGCTGAGGTTGAAGCGGGTGAGGCGGCGGCTGTCACGGTAGTCCTGGCCGTACTGGTCCTGATCGAAGCCATCGTCTTGCTGGCCGGACACCGACAGGCGCATGTCGCCGCCATCCCAGCCAAAACCATGGCTGGCGTAGAAATCGTTGATGCCATCCTCGCCGCGGGTGACCTTGAGGCGCGTGCCATGGCTGTCCGCCGGGTTGCGGGTGAGGATGTTGACCACAGCCATCAAGGCGTTGGCGCCATAGCTGACCGTGTTGGGGCCGCGGAACACCTCGATGCGCTCGATGTCTTCCAGGGCCAGGGGGATGTCGCTCCAGTCCACCGTCGCCAGGCCCGCGCGGTACACCGAGCGGCCATCGATCAGCACCTGCATGCGCCGCGCATCGTTGACGTTGCTGCCATGGTAGTTGACCGTTGGCTGGTTGCCGGCGCCATAGCCGATCATCATGCCCGGCACCAGGCGCAGCAGTTCGGGGATATCGCGGGCGCCGCTGGCGCGGATCAGCTCACTGTCGAGCACGGTCATGCTGCCAGGGACCGCCGCCGGGGATTGTTTGAGCCGGGTAGCGGTCAGAACCTGCGGCAGGTCGGTGTTGTCGATGAACAGATCGTCGGCCATGGCCGGGCCGCCGAGCAGGGCAGTCAGAAGCAGAAGACGTGGGTAAGGAGGCGTGCCTGGGAACACGGTACGACCTTGTTTCAGGGATGAAACAGGCATGTTAACCGACCGCAGGGCTTTTGCCAGTGATCTGGGCTTCCTTGCCGGCCCTTTCGTAGGCGCTGGCACTGGCCCTGCCGAATACGCACCGTATAATGCAGCGTCGCCACTTAACTTTTGGCTTTAACGGATTAGATATGACTGAACAGCAGCCTGTTGCAGTTCTGGGAGGCGGCAGCTTCGGCACCGCCGTGGCGAACCTGCTGGCGGAAAACGGTGTGCCGGTGCGCCAATGGATGCGCGACCCGGAGCAGGCCGAGGCCATGCGTGTCAACCGCGAGAACCCACGCTACCTCAAAGGCATTCGCCTGCACGACGGCGTAGAGCCGGTCAACGACCTGCTGGCCACCTTGCAGGCCTGCGACCTGGTGTTCGTCGCCTTGCCGTCGAGCGCCCTGCGCAGCGTGCTGGCGCCCCATGCCGAGTTGTTGCGCGGCAAGGGCCTGGTCAGCCTGACCAAGGGCATCGAGGCGCAGAGCTTCAAGCTGATGAGCCAGATCATCGAAGAAATCGCACCTCAAGCCCGCATCGGCGTCCTGTCGGGACCAAACCTGGCCCGCGAGATCGCCGAGCATGCGCTGACCGCCACCGTGGTCGCCAGCGAGGACGAACAACTCTGCCAACAGGTGCAGGCGGTATTGCACGGGCGTACCTTCCGCGTCTACGCAAGTGCCGACCGCTTCGGGGTCGAGCTGGGCGGGGCACTGAAAAACGTCTACGCCATTATTGCCGGCATGGCCGTGGCCCTGGGCATGGGCGAGAACACCAAGAGCATGCTGATCACCCGTGCCCTGGCCGAGATGACCCGCTTCGCCGTGAGCCAGGGTGCCAACCCCATGACCTTCCTGGGCCTGGCCGGTGTCGGTGACCTGATCGTTACCTGTTCCTCGCCCAAGAGCCGCAACTACCAGGTCGGCCACGCCCTGGGCCAAGGCCTGAGCCTGGAGCAGGCCGTCAATCGCCTGGGCGAAGTGGCCGAAGGGGTGAACACCCTGAAGGTGCTCAAGGCCAAGGCGCAGGAAGTTCAGGTGTATATGCCGCTGGTGGCGGGCCTGCACGCCATCCTGTTCGAGGGCCGTACCTTGAACCAGGTGATCGAGCACCTGATGCGCGCCGAGCCCAAGACCGACGTCGATTTCATTTCTATCAGTGGTTTTAATTAAGCCGTCAGCGGCTTCGGCCCGAACAAGGAGCGACACATGAACGATACGCCCGAACGCGCCCAGCGCGAGTCGATCATCCTGCGGGTGCTGTGGATGTTGGTGTTCCTGGTGGTCTGGCAATTGGCCGAGCTGCTGTTGGGCGGCCTGGTGCTGGTACAGCTGATCTACCGCCTGGTCTACGGCGCCCCCAGCGCCAGCCTGATGAACTTCGGCGATAGCCTCAGCCAGTACCTGGCGCAGATCGGCCGCTTCGGCAGCTTCCACAGCGACCAGAAGCCTTGGCCATTCGCCGACTGGCCAGCCCCGCGCGCCCCGGAAGGTGAGGCGCCCCATGCTGTGGCTCCCGCGCCGCACCCGGTGCGTGACGAAGAGCCCAAGCTGTGAAGCTGTGGGTGCTGCGCCACGGTGAGGCAGAGCCGCGGGCCAACAGCGACGCTGAACGCCGCCTGACCAGCCATGGCCGCGAGCAGGTGCTGCACAGTGCCGCGCGCCTGCTTGGGCAGCCGTTGCAGGCGATCATCGCCAGCCCTTATGTCCGTGCCCAGCAAACGGCAGCGCTGGTGCATGACACCTTGGATTTCCCCGAGCCAGTGCGCACCGTGGCCTGGCTGACGCCGGACAGCAATGTGCAGCAGGTGATCGGTGAAATCGAAAAGCTCGGCCTGGAGCACGTGCTATTGGTCAGCCACCAACCGCTGGTGGGGGCCTTGGTCTGCGCCCTGGAGCATGGCCATGTGCAGCAACCGGCGCCCATGAGCACCGCCAGCCTGGCGGAGCTGGAAGGGGAGTGGCCGTTGGCAGGCCTGATGACCTTGCGCGCAATCAGTTCGCCAGCCTGATGCCTCTTGGCAACTGGCATTTCTGCCAGTTGCCGCTTCACTCGACCGCTTGCTAGCGTGGCGCCACATCAGATGAGTGGCCAGGCAGGGAGCAGTTGATGAAGGGGGAGATGCAAGCGCTGTTGCGCTCGCTGGACTTGCAACCCACAGTAGAAAAAGTGCAGGAAGGCGTGGTGTTGGACTTTGCCCAGTACAGCGTGTTGCGCGACTCGGCCGACGCCAAGCTTTACCACCTGATAGGCAAGGTGGGCGGTGCTAAAGACGACCTTGACGAGCTGCAGGAAGCCTGCTTGCGGGTGTCCCGCTTGCTGCAGACCAGTTGCCTGGCGCTGCGCCGATTGCAGCTCGACTATGAGGACCAATGCCTGGCGCGTGAAGTGCTCGAGAGCCAGCTGGCCTATATGCGGGCCTGCCTGCAGCGTTCGCTGGCGAGTCTTGTGCGCCCCCGATGACCTGATAGCCCTCGCCGATGACCTTTCCGGACATTGCCGAGCGGCCCCGCGATGCCGACAATGGGCCATCATTTCACCGTCCGGACCCGGCGCCATGTCGCAGCACATCTTCTTTGCCCACGCCAATGGTTTCCCGTCTGCCACCTACGGCAAGCTGTTCGCTGCCCTGGCGCCGGACTATCACGTTCGCCACCTGCCCCAGCATGCCCACGACCCACGCTTCCCGGTGAATGAAAACTGGCAGAACCTGGTCGATGAGTTGCTGCACCACCTGGCGCAGCAGGACGCGCCGGTCTGGGGGGTTGGCCATTCGTTGGGCGGGGTACTGCACCTGCATGCCGCCTTGCGTTGCCCCGAGTATTACCGCGGGGTGGTGATGCTCGACTCGCCGGTGCTGACCCGCGCCGATCAATGGCTGCTGCGCACTGCCAAGCGTTTTGGCTTTATCGACCGCATCACCCCGGCCGGTCGCACCTTGGGGCGGCGCGAGGCGTTTGCCGATCGCGACAGCGCACGGGACTATTTCGCCAGCAAACGCTTGTTCCGCCACTTTGACCCCGACTGCCTGGAAGCCTACCTGGAGCACGGCCTGGAGCCCGCGCAAGAAGGGCTGCGCCTGCGTTTCGACCCGGCTACCGAGATCAGTATCTACCGCAGCATTCCCCACGCCAGCCCAGCGCCTGCCAGGCAACTGCAGGTACCACTGGCGATGGTGCGCGGCGAGCGCAGCAACGTGATCCGCCGGCACCACACGCTGGCCGTGCGCGGCATGGCCAAAGGCGAGTACCACAGCGTGCCGGGCGGGCACATGTTCCCGCTGGAACGCCCGACCGACACCGCCAGCCTGATCAAGGGCCTGTTCGACCGCTGGAGCCGTGAATGAGCGCGCACATGGAAGAAATCCGCCTGAGCCTGGGCCATATCGAACTGGCTGCGCACCTGTTCGGCCCTGAGGATGGGCTGCCGGTGATTGCCCTGCACGGCTGGCTGGACAACGCCAACAGCTTCGCCCGGCTGGCGCCGCGGCTGCAGGGGCTGCGCATCGTCGCCCTTGACCTGGCGGGCCATGGTTACTCGGAGCATCGCCCGCCTGGCGCCAGTTATGCCCTGGCCGACTACGCCCACGATGTGTTGCGGGTGGCCGAGCAGTTGGGTTGGCAGCGCTTTGCCTTGCTGGGCCATTCACTGGGGGCGATCATTTCGGTGCAACTGGCGGGCGCCTTGCCGGAGCGGGTCAGCCACCTGGCGCTGATCGATGGCGTCATTCCGCCCACCGGGGCCGAACAGGACGCCGGTGAACGCCTGGGCATGGCATTGCAGGCGCAGCTGCGCCTGGATGGCAAACGCAAGTCCGTCTACCCCGCGTTGGAGCAGGGCGTGCAGGCGCGCATGAAGGGCATGGTCGCCGTCAGCCGCGAGGCAGCCGAACTGCTGGCCCAGCGTGGGCTGATGCCGGTAGCGGGGGGGTACAGCTGGCGCAGTGACAGCCGCCTGACCTTGCCGTCCCCTGTTCGCCTGAGCCACGCGCAAGCCATGGCGTTTGTCAGGCGGGTAAGTTGCCCGGCCTGCCTGGTGGTGGCCGCCGACGGCATGTTGGCGCGCCACACTGAGCTGCTGGAGCAGCTACCCTTTGAACAGGTGACGCTGCCTGGAGGGCATCACCTGCACCTGAACGATGAGCAGGGCGCGGCCCTTGTCGCAGACTGTTTCAATCGCTTCTTTGGCTTTGCTTGACTTGCACCGGACAAGTGCCGAGGCTTGGCGGGTTGAACAGGGAGACAACCATGCACATGCCAGACACGCTGGACCTTAGCTTCGGCGCCCCGCGCCGACTGGGCTGCCGATGAGCGCGCCCGTAACCCTCCGTACTACCCTCGCTGCCTGCTTCGTGCTCGCCAGCCCCTTGCTGTGGGCGGGGAGCCTGCCCGTTCCCGTGGATGCCAAAGTGGTCGACCAACGCCCTGCGGTGGAGCAGGAGCGCGTGTACCCCATGGGGCCTTTGCGCAAGATCAGCGGCCGCCTGCGGGTCGACGACAAGGTCGAAAGCCGTGGCCAGGTCAGCTCGGTCACCTATGAACTGCCGGTGGAGCGCACGGCCCGCGAAGCGTTCACCAGCGCCCGCGAAGCACTGCAACACGACGGGGGTTACCCATTGTTCTGGTGCCAGGGCCGCGACTGCGGCGAAGCCAGCCTTTGGGCCAATGATGTATTCGCCAATGCACGGCTCAATGGCGGTGACGAGCAGCAGGCGTTCATCCTCCTGCGCCGTTCTGCAGAAGAGGCCGACACACTGGTGGCGTTGTACAGCGTCACCCGCGGCAACCGCCGCGCCTACCTGCACGTGGAAGAGTTCGTTGCTGCCAGCCCGCTGGGTGAGCTGCTGCCCACGGCCGCCACGGTGCTGCGCGAAATGCGCGACACCGGCAAGCTCGACTACCCTGACCTGAGCACGCCGCAACCTGCCTGGGTGGCGTTGTTGGGGCGTAGCCTCAACCTGGACAGCACCTTGCGCGCCAGCCTCAGCGGCAAAGAGGCCGAAGCGTGGCGTGAGCAACTGGTCAAGGCGGGCGTGCGCAGCAACCGGCTCGAGGTCGGCAACGCCCCTACCGATGGCCTGCACCTGGAACTGATCCGTTGAACGAGCACCGCCATGGCCAATAATGACCGCCTGCTGATCCAGATCGTCCTGTTGACGTTGCTCGGCGCTGCCTTGTGGGTCATGGCACCGTTCATTTCGGCGCTGCTGTGGGGCGCCATTCTGGCCTTTGCCAGCTGGCCGCTGATGCGCTTGCTGACGCGTGCGCTGGGCGGGCGCGAAACGTTGGCCGCCAGCCTGCTGACCGCAGCCTGGATCCTTATCGTGGCGTTGCCGCTGGTATGGCTGGGTTTCAACCTGGCGGATCATATCCGCGATGCCACGGCGTTTGTCCGTGATGTGCAGGTGGATGGCCTGCCCGAGGCGCCGGCCTGGCTGGGCAGCATTCCCCTGGTGGGTGAGCGCATGGTCAATTGGTGGCAATCGCTCGACCAGCAAGGTGCAGCCTTGATCGCTTCGATCAAGCCTTACCTGGGCCAGGTGGGCAACTGGTTGCTGGCGCGCAGTGCGCAGATCGGCAGCGGCATGCTCGAACTGAGCTTGAGCCTGGTCTTCGTGTTCTTCTTCTACCGTGACGGCCCGCGCTTGTCGGCGTTCGTGCTGCGCCTGTTGCAGCGCTTGACCGGCGATCGCGCCGAGTACTACCTGGATCTGGTGGCGGGCACCGTGCAACGCGTGGTCAACGGTGTCATCGGCACGGCAGCGGCCCAGGCCTTGCTTGCGCTGATCGGCTTCCTGATTGCCGGCGTCCCCGGGGCCATCGTGCTGGGCCTGGTGACTTTCATGCTTAGCCTGATCCCCATGGGGCCACCCCTTGCGTGGATCCCCGCGACTGCCTGGTTGGCGTGGAAAGGGGAGTACGGCATGGCGGTGTTCCTGGGCATCTGGGGCACCTTCGTCATCAGCGGCGTGGACAACGTGCTCAAGCCCTACCTGATCAGCCGTGGCGGCAACCTGCCGCTGGTCATCGTGCTGCTGGGTGTGTTCGGCGGGTTGATCGCCTTTGGCTTCATTGGCCTGTTCATCGGGCCGACTTTGCTGGCGGTGGGGTATAGCCTGCTGCTTGACTGGAGCCGCAACGCCGGGCAGCAAACACCGTAGGAGCGGCCTTGCGTCGCGAAAGGGCTGCATAGCAGCCCCAGCGATTATCGTGGTAACGCTGAAATCTGGGGCTGCTTTGCAGCCCTTTCGCGACGCAAGGCCGCTCCTACAAGGGGCTGCGTTTTTACGCATTCTTTATGCGCTGATCCATCCCTCGATCTCGCCCCTTTACGCCCCTCCCTCGGACAATTTCCCCAAAGCGGCCCAAGCGCCGCACCACGGGGAGCTCCACACATGAACATGCTCGACGGGCTGTCACTGCTGCTGGCAGTGGCATTGGCGATTTACCTGCTGATGGCGCTGCTGCGCGCCGATCGCAGCTAGGGAGTGGCCATGCACAGTTACGACTTTGCCTTGTTACTGGCGTTTTTCGCCATCGTGCTGCTACCGGCACCCTGGCTCGGGCGGTTCTACTACAAGGTGATGGAAGGCCAGCGCACCTGGCTGTCACCGGTGGTGGGCCCGGTAGAGCAGGCCTGCTATCGACTGGCAGGCGTACGCGCCGACCAGGAGCAGAACTGGAAGCAATACACCCTGGCGTTGCTGGCCTTCAACCTGGCCGGCTTCCTGCTGCTGTTTGCCGTACTGCTGTTACAAGGCTACTTGCCGCTCAACCCACAGCAACTGCCCGGGCAGGAATGGTCGCTGGCGTTCAACACCGCCGTTAGCTTCGTCACCAACACCAACTGGCAGGCTTACAGCGGCGAGTCATCGGTCAGCTACCTGAGCCAGATGCTGGGCCTGACGGTGCAGAACTTTGTCAGTGCTGCCACTGGCCTGGCAGTACTTGTGGCCCTGTGCCGCGGCATTGCTCGCCGTTCGGCCGCCACCCTGGGCAACTTCTGGGTCGACATGACCCGCGCCACGCTCTATGGCTTGTTGCCCCTGTGCCTGGTGCTGGCGCTGTTGCTGGTGTGGCAGGGTGTGCCGCAGACCTTTGCCGACTATGCGCACGCACTGACCCTGCAAGGCACTGACCAGACCATCCCGCTCGGCCCGGCCGCCAGCCAGATCGCCATCAAGCAGTTGGGCACCAACGGCGGCGGCTTCTTCGGCGTCAACGCGGCACACCCGTTCGAAAACCCCACGGCCTGGAGCAACCTGTTCGAGGTGGCGTCGATCATTCTCATCCCGGCGGCGCTGGTGTTCACCTTCGGCCATTACGTGAAAGACCTGCGCCAGAGCCGGGCGATTCTTGCCTGCATGCTGAGCCTCTTCCTTATCGGTGGGGCTACAGCGCTGTGGTCCGAATACCAGCCCAACCCGGCCCTGCAGAGCGCGCAGGTGCAGCAAAGCGCGCCGCTCGAAGGCAAGGAAAGCCGCTTCGGCACCACCGGTTCGGTGCTGTGGACAGTGACCACCACGGCAGCCTCCAATGGCTCGGTCAATGCCATGCACGACAGCCTCAACCCGCTGACCGGGATGGTCGCGATGGTCAACATGATGGTCGGCGAGGTGATCTTCGGCGGCGTCGGTGCGGGGCTCTACGGCATGCTGTTGTTCGTGCTGATCGCCGTGTTCCTGGCTGGCCTGATGATTGGTCGTACCCCGGAATACCTGGGCAAGAAGCTGCAGGCGCGTGAGGTGCAACTGTTGGTGGCGACCTTGCTGGTGATGCCGGTCGGCGTGCTGGTGCTGGGCGCCATCGCCGCCAGCCTGCCGGGCCCGGCGGCGGCGGTGAGCAACCCCGGTGCCCATGGCTTTAGCCAACTGCTGTACGCCTACACCTCCGGCACCGCCAACAACGGTTCGGCCTTTGCCGGTTTTGGTGCCAACACGGTGTACCACAACCTGATGATCGGCCTGGCCATGCTGGTCGGCCGCTTCGGCTACATCCTGCCGATATTGGCCCTGGCCGGCAGCCTGGCGGCGAAAAAGAGCGCACCCCAGGGGCTGAACAGCTTCCCCACCCACGGTCCGCTGTTCACCGGCCTGTTGCTGGTGACCATCCTGTTGGTGGGTGGCCTGACCTTCCTGCCGACCTTGGCCCTCGGGCCAATTGCCGAACACCTGAGCCTGGGCTTCTGAGGAACCACCATGAACATGCCCATTCCTGAAGTAAAAGCCCTCCACAGCGCCAAGGACCAGACCCGCTTCGCCGCGCTCTGGCGCCCGGCCCTGATCCAGGCCTTCGTTAAACTGGACCCTCGGCAGCTCAAGCGCTCGCCGGTGATGCTGGTGGTGGCGCTGACTGCCGCGCTGACCACTGTGTTGTGTTTTGCCCCCGGCAGTGGCGTGAGCACAACAGTGGCGGTGCAAATTGCCCTGTGGCTGTGGTTTACCGTGCTGTTCGCCAACTTCGCTGAAGCCCTCGCCGAAGGCCGTGGCAAGGCCCGCGCCGACAGCCTCAAGGCTGGGAGCCAGGGGTTGAGTGCCCAGCGTCGCGACAGCGCTGGCGCTTTCGAAACGGTTGCCGCGACCGCGCTGCGCAAGGGCGATGTGGTCAAGGTGATCGCGGGTGAACTGATCCCGGGTGATGGTGAGGTAATCGAAGGCATCGCGGCGGTCAACGAGGCGGCCATCACCGGTGAGTCCGCCCCGGTGATCCGCGAGTCCGGCGGCGACCGCTCGGCGGTCACCGGCAACACGCGGCTGGTGTCTGACTGGTTGCTGATCCGTATCACCAGTAACCCTGGCGAATCGACCCTGGACCGCATGATCGCCTTGGTCGAAGGGGCCAAACGGCAGAAGACGCCCAACGAGATTGCCCTGGATATCCTGCTGATCGGCCTGACCCTGATCTTCCTGATCGTGGTCGTGACCCTGCAGCCGTTCGCCCACTTTGCCGGCGGTAGCCTGCCGTTGATCTTCCTGGCCGCACTGCTGGTGACGTTGATCCCCACCACCATCGGCGGCTTGCTGTCGGCCATTGGCATTGCCGGCATGGACCGCCTGGTCCGGCTCAACGTCATTGCCCGTTCCGGCCGCGCGGTGGAAGCTGCGGGCGACGTGCACACCCTGATGCTCGACAAGACCGGCACCATCACCTTCGGCAACCGCCGCTGCAGCGCGCTGCATGCCGCGCCGGGCGTCACCGCCAAGGAGCTGGGGGAGGGCGCCTTGTTCGCCTCGCTGGCCGATGACACGGCCGAGGGCAAATCGATCGTCGAGTACCTGCGCCAGTTACACGACTTCGTCGAACCCTCCGGGCAGCAGCTCGAACCGATCGCCTTCAGCGCCGAGACACGGTTGTCGGGTGTCGACTTCCAGCAGCACCGCTACCGCAAGGGTGCTGTCGATGCGGTGCTGGCATTCGTTGGCCTGCAACGGCTGGAAATGCCGCCGGCATTGGCCCGCGAGGTCGAGCGCATTGCCCAGAGTGGCGGCACGCCGCTGCTGGTGTGTGTCGACCAGCGCTTGCTTGGGGTGATCCACCTCAAGGACGTGGTCAAGCCCGGTATTCGCGAGCGCTTTGCCGAACTGCGCAAGCTGGGCATCCGCACCGTGATGGTGACCGGTGACAACCCGCTGACCGCCGCTGCCATTGCCGCCGAGGCCGGGGTCGATGACGTGCTGGCCGAGGCCACCCCAGAGAAGAAGCTGGCGCGCATCCGTCAGGAGCAAAACGACGGCCGCCTGGTCGCCATGTGCGGCGACGGCGCCAACGACGCCCCGGCGCTGGCCCAGGCCGATGTGGGCATGGCCATGAACGACGGCACCCAGGCAGCCCGTGAGGCGGCCAACATGGTCGACCTGGACAGCGACCCGACCAAGCTGCTGGACGTGGTGCAGGTGGGCAAGGAACTGCTGGTAACCCGTGGCGCCTTGACCACTTTCTCGATTGCCAACGACGTGGCCAAGTACTTCGCCATCCTGCCGGCGTTGTTCGCGGCCATCTACCCGCAGCTGGGCGTGCTCAACCTGATGCACCTGGCCAGCCCGCAGAGCGCGATCTTGTCGGCGATCGTGTTCAACGCGCTGATCATCATCGTGTTGATCCCGCTGGCGCTGCGCGGTGTGCGGGTGCACGCGGCGAGCGCGGCCCACCTGCTGCGGCGCAACCTGCTGATCTACGGGCTGGGCGGGATCATCGTGCCATTCGCCGGGATCAAGCTGATCGATATGCTGCTAAATGCCTTGCACCTGGTCTGAGGAGGCCGCCATGAACACTTATGTACGCCCGGCCTTGAGCCTGGCCTTGCTGATGACGCTGGTCACCGGCGCGTTGTACCCGTTGGCGGTGACCGGTATTGCCCAGGTCGCCTTCCCTGAACAGGCCAATGGCAGCCTGGTGCGTGACGAACGTGGCGAGGTGCGCGGCTCGGCACTGATCGCCCAGGATTTCCAAGGCGATGGCTGGTTCCATTCGCGGCCCTCGGCAGGGGCTTATGCCACGGTTGCCAGCAGTGCCAGCAACCTGTCGCCGAGCAACCCGGCGCTGGCCGAGCGGGTAGGCAGCGAGGCCGCGAAGCTGTACCGGGCTGAGCAAGGGCCTGTGCCGCAAGCCTTGCTGACCACCTCGGGCAGTGGCCTGGACCCGCATTTGCCGCCGGAGGCGGTGGCTTATCAGGTAGCGCGTGTGGCAGCGGCTCGCAAGGTGCCCGTTGAGCGCTTGCAAGCCCTGGTGGAAGAGGCCACCCTCCACCCATTGATCGGGCCGCCTGTGGTCAATGTCCTGGCCCTGAACCAGGCCTTGGAGAGGTTGGGGCAGTGAGCTTGGGGCCGTATCGCACCGCTCGCAAGGGCGGTGAGGTCCCTGTAGGAGCGGGCTTGCCCGCGAAGGCCTGCAAAGCAGGCCCAGATTCACCGATCGCCGCACAATCTAAGGATGAAACATGAGTGATTCCGCCCGCGCAGACGCGCTGTTGGCCAACCTTCCGCGCGAAGGCCGCGGCAGGCTGAAGGTGTTCCTTGGCGCCGCACCGGGTGTGGGCAAGACCTACGCCATGCTGCAAGCCGCCCACAGCCAGCAACGCCAGGGCGTACACCTGCTGGCCGGGGTCGTCGAAACCCATGGCCGTGCCGAAACCGAGTCGCTGCTTGGTGGCCTGCCCCAGCAGCCCCTGCTGCGCAGCGATTACCGCGGCGTCACCCTTGAGGAAATGGACCTCGACGGCCTGCTCAAGGCCGCACCTGCGCTGGCCCTGGTCGACGAACTGGCCCACACCAACGCCCCCGGCAGCCGCCACGCCAAGCGCTGGCAGGACGTTCAGGAACTGCTCGCCGCCGGCATCGACGTGTACACCACGGTCAACGTCCAGCACCTGGAAAGCCTCAACGACAAAGTCCGCGACATCACCGGCGTGCAGGTGCGCGAAACCCTGCCGGACTGGGTACTGCAGGAAGCGTTCGAATTGGTGTTGATCGACCTGCCACCGCGCGAATTGCTGGAGCGCCTGCGCGAAGGCAAGGTGTACGTGCCCGAGCAGGCGCGGGCTGCGATCGATGCCTATTTTTCCCAGACCAACCTCACCGCATTGCGCGAGCTGGCCATGCAGACCGCCGCCGCCCAGGTCGACGCCGACCTGGCCCACGGCTACCGCCAGCGTGGCCAGGAGGCTCCGGCCCTGCGCGGGCGCCTGCTGGTGGGCATCGATGGCGACGACCAGGCCGAACGCTTGGTGCGCCACGCCAGCCGCGTAGCGCAACGCCGGCACCTGCCCTGGAGCCTGGTGCACGTCGACAACGGTAAGCTGCGCGACGAAGCTGCACGCCAACGCCTGCAAGCCGCGCAGCAACTGGCTGAGCGCCTGGGCGGCGAAGTGGTGCTGCTGCGCGCCGGTGAAGTGGCGCGCACGCTGATCCAGCATGCCGGCGAGCGGCGGGCCAGCCTGGTGCTGGTGGGGCAGTCGCGTGATCGCCTGCGCCGTCGCTTCTTCGGCGCCGGTGTAGCGGCGCGGCTGCTGCGCGAGAGCCACGGCCTGGAGATCAACGTGCTCGACCGCGATGCCCAGCCGGCCCCGGCCAGTGCGGCGGTGCAACGGGTATGGGTGTGGCGGCACTACCTGCTGGCCCTGTTTGCCACGCTGCTGGCGGCCGGTTTGTCGTGGGCCGTGTCCAGCGTGCTGGCGCTGCCGAATATCTCCCTGGTGTTCCTTGCCGCCGTGCTGCTGGTAGCGGTGCGCAGCAGCCTGGGGCCGGCCTTGGCCTGCGCCGCGCTGTCGTTTCTGACCTACGACTTCCTGTTCATCCCGCCCAATTTCTCGTTCAGCATCCAGCGCGAAGAAGACGTGCTGACCCTGGTGTTCTTCCTGCTGATGGCGGCCCTCACCGGCAACCTTGCGGCCCGCCAGCGCCGCCAGTTGCAGGCGCTGCGCGAGACGCAGGCGCAGACCAATCAGTTGCTTGATTTATCCCGCCGCTTGACCGTTGCCGCCGACCGCCAAGCGGTGTTCAACGCCGCCGGCCAACACCTTGACGGTTGGCAGGACGTGCAAGTCTGCGTGCTCGAACGTAACCCCGAAGGCCAGTTGCACCTGGCCAGTGGTGAGGCCCAGGGCTTCAGTGACAACGAGCGCGCCGCCGCCGAGTGGGCCTGGCAGCACGGGCAGGCGGCGGGCCATGGCAGCGATACCTTGCCCAATGGCCGCTGGTGGTGGTGGCCGCTGGCGGTCGATGACCATCCGCTGGCCCTGCTCGGCGTGCGCCCGCGCTCTGGCGAACCGCTCAGCGCCCAGCGCCGGCGCCTGCTCATGGCCCTCGGCCAACCCCTGGCCCAAGCCCTGGCCCGCGCCCGCCTGGCCGAACAATTGGAAGCGGCACGCCTGCATGGCGAAACCGAGCAACTGCGCAGCGCCTTGTTAGCCTCGGTCTCCCACGACCTGCGCACGCCCTTGACCGCCATGCGCGGCAGCATCGACAGCTTGCTGGCGCTGGG
>Ga0213825_1000461_pt1 | contig 29450 bp, 28 predicted proteins | sample MC6MC0900MG_FD_179896 | JGI IMG/M metagenome (GOLD analysis project Ga0213825, IMG submission 179896) | Enriched soil aggregate microbial communities from Iowa State University, Ames, United States - MC6-MC0900-MG | ecosystem: Environmental > Terrestrial > Soil > Unclassified | place: USA: Iowa... | reverse complement strand
ATTTAATTGAATTAGTGTACATTGGAAACTGAATATTGATAGTTAGAGGAGTTTCTGGTATTATTAAATAAAGGAAATCTGAATTTGAAAGGGCTGAATATTATGAAAGATTATCAAGAACTAATTGGGCGTGTCGCCATTGCCATCGCTTTAGTGATAGCTGCGATCATTATTTCTTATGGATTAAAAAGCGGATTAACAGAACTGGGAATTTGGCTCTCTGGTAGATAATTTCAATTTTATAATGTTTTCACGAACTACTAACTATCAGTATTTAGTTAGTAGTTTTTTTGTTGTCATAAATCAATTAAACTGATATTTTACTGATGTAAGAACTAATCCAAGTATATACTTTTAGAAAGGTATGGTATAATGAAAATGAGGATAAAACTAAAACGGGTGAAAGGTGGGGAGCAGCTATGAATACAGCCTTGACGATACAGGAAAAATTGAAAATTTGCGAGTGGAGCGTGGCTTTAAGTCGGAACATTTAATGAGTTCGTTCCCTGCATTGAGGGGGAGCGTGCAAAAGGGACAGGGCAGGAAAAAATGGAAATATTGTTTTATATTCACTTGTTATCTCATATAATATAATATTTGAATCATTATAATGGAGACCATTACTTATGTATCAAAAATACGAACTTGAAATACGACAAAGAAAATCAGAGCACGAAGAATACGATAAATTAGCCAATATAGTAGGAAGATTCAAATTGATTTGGATAGTTATGTTAGGGTATACCATTTATAATGCATGGACAAATCATTTCCCATTGAAATTTATTGTATTGTTGTTAGTAGAAGCGGTTATTTTTATTATTGCTTGCATCTATCATAGAAAACTATTTCAACGTATCGCATATGAGGCGGGTCTTATTGCTATTGCAAAAAGGAACTTGTGCCGCATGTCAGGAGAATGGAGAACATTCGATGATATTGGGGAAGAGTTTATTGATTATAACCACAACTATGCAATGGATTTAGATATTGTGGGCAGGTATTCCATGTTTCAGTTTTTAAACAGTACAAATACTTATTATGGAAGATTAAGGTTTGCTCAAGACTTGTTGAATCCTAATTATTCACAAAATGATATACAAATGAGGCAAGAGTCTATTTCAGAATTGAGCAATGATTATCCTTGGAGTAGTCACTTAGAATATTACTTTTCAAAAATCGGTATAGATAGGTCATTTCCCACGCTTATTTCAGAATTGCAGTGTAAAAACACGTTCATCAAAAGTAAGCTTTTACAACTCTTGTTGAATATTTTCCGTGTACTCACTTGTGGGTCAATCATTTTTTCCATATTATCAAAGAGCAGATACGGTATACTTGTTGCAAGCTCTTTGGTTTTGTTTCAACTTATACTTTGGGGAATTGGCTTTTTTAAGGCAAATAGATATGTAGGAATAATGAGGAAAATCCCTTGTAAAATATTAAAATATGATGATGTTATTCAGGAGATTGTGGAAAAAGAATTTTGTTCTTCTCGGTTAAAGAAAATCAAATCAATATTACACTCGGCTAAAGAGGCAATAAAAGATTTATCAAAGATATCAAGTAACATCAGTCAACGACAAAATGGAATTGCTTGCATCATTTTGAATGCTGTATGGCTATGGGATTATAAAAATGCTGTGGATTTAGATATCTGGAAACGAAAGCATGGTGATTCAGTGGCTATGTGGTTTTCAGCCATAGGAGAATTGGAAAGCTTGTTGAGCTTGGCAAATCTGCCCCGTAATTGCACTGTTACTAGCCTTCCTATAATTTCCGCGCAGCCGAATACCATTAGGGCTAAAAATTTAGGACACCCCCTTTTAAACAATAAAAATAGGGTTAGTAATGATTTGGAACTAAACAATAATATTCTAATTATTTCCGGCTCCAATATGTCTGGAAAAACCACATTTATGAGAACTGTGGGAATTAATATGATTTTAGCGAATACCGGAAGTTATGTATGTGCAGATCAAATGACATTTTCCATGATGAAAGTAATGACTTCTATGCGTATAGCAGATGCGTTAACAGAAGAAATTTCCACATTCTATGCGGAACTAAAGCGAATTAAAGAAATTATAGATGCAGCGCAGGTGAATGAGAATCTACTATTCCTGATTGATGAAATATTTCGAGGCACAAACTCTGTTGACAGGTTGAAAGGTGCCGAAGGAGTTCTTCAAAAACTTCATATACTTGGAATATGCGGTATCATTACGACACATGATTTAGAGGTTTGTAAATTAGAAAGTTCATACCGGCGTATTAAAAATTATTGTTTTAATGAACGATATTCTAATAACGATATTCTCTTTGATTATAAAATGAAAAAAGGAGTGTCGAAAACAACCAACGCACAATATCTTCTTAAAAAAGTTGGTATTATTTAAGATAAGTAGATTGGGAATCTGTAATAGATCAAAATAGACGTGTTATCATTATTGAGGTGTTTTTATTTGCAATTTAAGGTTTTTCATATTAAGAAAACTATCAACTATCAATATTTAGTTGGTAGTTTTTTGCATAAAATTCAATCAAGATGAAAGAGTGACACATGGTAGAGTGGCAATTGAAATGAAAGAAGAAATAGAGAAGCCATTATCAAATTAAGAAGGAGATAATATTAACTATGTTTAAAAAACATGTATTTACATTGGTAATCACGTTTATTGCTGTGGCTCTAGTGGGGTGCGCCAATGGGGAGAAGAGTATTGAATTTTTCCAAAGAGAAACGGAAGAGAGCTCGATTGTAGTCGAGGAGACGACAGAAAGCGTTGTTGATGAAACAGAAGAAGAGTCAGAGGAAAGTCGTAATGATGAGACAAGAGAAAAGAGCCTTAACTCCGATGATGTGGATTATTATAGTGTGTCTACCTCAAAATCAAAACAAGAGGTAGAAGCGTTTGCTAAAGCGGTGAAGACATGTGTTTTGAACGATGACTGGTTAACGATTTCTAAGATGACTGCTTATCCGATTACAATACAAGGTGTAGAATACGCTGATGCAGAAAGTCTTGCAAAAACGGATATTGTGCTTTGTGAGGAATACAAAAAGGCATTGGAGGCAGCATCTTGTGAGAATCTTTTCGCAAATTCGCAGGGTATTATGATTGGAGACGGAGAAGTGTGGATCGGGGAGGTATTGGACAAAGATATGCAGTCCGAAGGATTAAAAATTTTAGCCATAAATGCGGAGAAGTAAAATAATATAAAATAACCATTTCGTGTTTTTGTGATTGAGTCAACCACGAATGAGTCAACTACGTGTAGGCAAATTTCTATTCGTATTGTTAGGTAAGGATAAGCCAGTGTTATTGCGTACGTGTAATTGTTTGTAACATATTGTTATGAACAGGTCGGATTAGCATATAATAGAATTAATAAGATTATTTGAGGGAAGCAATGGTCATACATGTTGTCCAGCCCGGTGAAACCATCTATTCAATATCAGAGTATTACAAAATCCCTGTTGACAGATTAATATTGGAAAACGGAATTACAAACCCTGAAAATTTAGCAGTAGGCCAGACTATTGTGATCGTTCAACCTGAAACACTTTATACCGTCCAGGTCGGTGACACTTTAGAGAGTATTGCGGAGCAGCATGGAACTACGCCAATGGAGTTATTAAGAAATAATCCCTATCTTTCCGATAGAGAGTATTTGTACGCTGGTGAAACGATTGTTATAAGTTATCAAACGGATAAAACAAGAACAATTGCTACTATTGGTTATACATTTTCTTATATAGATAGATCTGTTTTAATAAAAACTCTCCCCTATTTAACTTACTTGACTATATTCAATTATAGGACTACAAGTGAAGGTGAAATTATCTCAAGTGCCGACGATACTGAAATTATACAACTAGCTAAAGCATATGGCGTTGCACCCATGATGTTTATTTCCACTATGACAGAAGAGGGAATCGTCAGCCGTGAAGTGACCTATAATATTATAAATAACCCTACTGTACAGGATCGCTTTATTGATAACGTTCTTTACATACTAAGAACGAAAGGTTTTTATGGTATAAATATATATGCCGAAAACATAACCAATGGCAACATAGACAGCATTGCAGAATATTTGAAAAGAGCCTATTCGATATTTCATTCAGAAGGTTATAAGGTATTGATTACCATAACGCCGGCTACGAATGTAGATATTCCTGGCATCAATTTTGAAAAATTAGACTATTCAAAATTATCTGAATTCGCAGATGGAATTATATTTTCTTCTTATGACTGGGCAAGGTCTTACAGCTATCCAAACGCAATTTTTCCGGTTAATATCTTAAGGGAATTGATAGAGTATGTGGTAAAGATTATTCCCTCTGAAAAAATTATTCTAGGAGTCACCGCTCTAGGTTATGATTGGACACTTCCATATGTCCCCGGGGCCACGGAGGCTATTATAATATCTAATGATAGAGCGGTGCAAATTGCAGCAGAAAACAATATACCAATACAATTTAATGAAGTAGCACAGTCATCTTACTTCTACTATACTGATAGCGATGGGATTCTGCATGTAGTATGGTTTAAAGATGCAAGAAGCTTTGACGCACGAGCAGAGTTAGTAGCAGAATATAATCTCCAAGGTTTATCTATTTGGACTATTATGAGATTCATCACCCAATTGTGGCTTATTATCAATACTAAATATTACATAGAGAGGCTTATGGATATTGACTAAGAATTATCCGGGCTGATATGGTTGAAATAAAAGAACTGTTTCATCAATTGAAGAGAAAGACGATAGATTTAATTTCTATCGTCTTTCTTTGTATCTTGTTGTATATTGTTAAACGATAAGGCAAATAGGTAACAGATATGAAACATATTTTTCATTTGAGAGGCGAGGTAAAAGGACGAGGATTGAATTAAAAACGGTTCTTCAATAACTTGTCTGCCATGCGAGGAAGCAAAACGATGCAAAAGATCTGATTGGTTGATTATGAATATGAAAGAATTAGTCTTTAATAGAGTAATGTACATTGAGAACTTAATGTTGATAGTTAGTAAGTTTGATGATAATCTATTTAGTAAAGATTATTTATAAACGTAGAGGAAAAGGAGAAGGATAAAAAATGTTGGAATTGAAAACAGTAATTTTAGAATGCAAAGACATTTCTCAGTTATTAAGCTTTTATAGTCAGTTTCTAAATTGGCCGGTTGTATTTAGAGAAGATACGTTTGTGCGAATTCAGTCAAGAGATACAGGCATGGGTATAGCCTTTCAATATGCTGAGGACTATATTTCGCCAATATGGCCTTCGCAAGTTGGAAAACAACAAATAATGAGTCATTTGGATTTTGCAGTATCAGATAAAAATGAACTGGCTATTTTGACAGAAAAGGCCATACAATTAGGGGCTAAGGTAGCAAATGATCAATATGGTGGCGAGGAATGGACTACTTTGCTAGACCCAGCAGGTCATCCTTTTTGCCTTGTAATTTGGGACTGATTAAAAGAAGTTCTAACTATAATATGATTGAAAATTTGAATATGCAAAGAAAACTACTAACTAACAGTATTATACTAAATATTGATAGATAGTAAGTATGGTGGTATACTACTCATAAAAGTTATTTACAGAATGTATTGATAAGTGGGAAATTGTGAGGGTATCTACTTGTTTGACGAATTAAGGGTGAATAAATGCTATAAGGAATTAGGGATTTGGCTCTCTGGTAGATAATAAACATCATCTTAAGTTGATAAATGCCCAACCAGAACTATTAACTATCAGTATTGAAGTTAATAGTTTTTTTTACCAGAAAATAGTCGGTAAAATTAGTATTGCTGAATAGCAGAAAAGGTCAATATGATTGGTGAATACAGAGTAGTTACTTTATGTGGAAGCACAAGATTTAAAGATTATTTTATGAATGTACAAAAAAAATTAACCTTAGATGGATATATCGTGATTTCAGTTGGGCTATTTGAACATTCCGAAGACGATGAATGGACGGAAGGAACCAAGAAAATGCTTGATGATATGCATAAGCGTAAAATCGACATGGCGGATGAAATATTTGTCATCAATGTTGATGGTTATATTGGCGATAGTACAAGATCTGAAATTGAATACGCTATAAAAACAGGCAAGGGAGTGGCGTATCTACAATCTATTGTTTAATTCAAATTAAAATTTGGAGGGGATCAAATCATGAAGCAAGAGGTAACATTGGGAAACATTATGGTTGATTGCGATGATGAACTGAAGCTGCAAACATTTTATGGTGAATTATTAGGTTGGGAAAAGTGTAAATTATTTGGCAGACCAGCAATTAAGAGTTCTAATGGAATTGTATTTCTATTTATTGAAGAACCAAATTATATACGCCCTGCTTGGCCAGAAGAGGATGGGAAACAGCAAAAACAGATGCATTTTGATTTTCAAGTTGATAATGTTTTAATGATGGTAAAAAAAGCGGAAAGTTTAGGAGCTACAAAAGCAAATGATCAATTTGGTGGAGATGATTTTATCACAATGATTGATCCGGCAGGTCATCCATTTTGCTTGTGCCGTAAATGATTAAATTCCAAGTAAATATAGAAAAAGGACAAAAGAACTACTAATTCAGGGGCTTAAAGAATAGAAAATGTCATAATCAAACGATGCACTTTTCTTGTTTTTAATATGAATTGCAGAAAAGTCCTTAAGGAAAAGTAAAAGATCCTTATTTGACTCAGGTAAAAGGATTTCTGATTGGTAGTTTGGTTCATGGTAAAGGTGAAATTTAAGCGTGATTTTCAGATTTGGATCAACGAATTTTACAAAATCAGCGTAAAACGGAATAGATTTTAACCATTTGCCATAATAAGCGTCAAAATGAGACAGCCGCCCATTTATCTTAGTAAAATAGCAGGCTGAATTCAATGATTCCCTTAACATCTGATTCATAATATCTGTTCCAAAATGGTATTGTGAGGAATAAGCTCTATAAGCATAAGGTGTTCGCCCGAATTGACTGATATGAACGAAAGTTCCAATTATATGATAGTTAATAAAAGCGACTTCATTAAGTCCAGCCATCATGGAAATGTCCCTGCAACCCGGATTTTTGTGAGTATATGTAAACATGCGATATTCTCCCCGTTTTGTTTTTCTCTTTAAGAACTACTTAGTTGTATAAGGAGGGCTACTGGCAAGATTTGGGGAAGCCTGCCAGTAGTATTAGGTTGTAACTGAAAAAAAAGCATATGAATTTAAATGTAATCCTACTTTTTCTTCAAGTTTATTTTATCTAATAATTACATACAAGTATGGTTATTGTTATGAAATGCCATTTTCATGTTATTAAAACAGGAAGATAGAAAAATTTTAACCATAAAAATCAAAAAGAGGGTGGTGACGATAGCATGTATGGTGATATTCTATTCAAGATGTAATTCATATACAATGAATAGATTGATTTGATCATGTTACAAGAAATATATGGAGGAGGATTTAGAATGAAAGAAATTGTCAGAACAGAAATTGATGAGATGTGGGCACATTCTGCAATTGTAGAGGCTGGGGATCATATTTATATTAGCTATTGCATGAAGAATGAGGGACAATCAATTGAAAATCAAATAAATGGTGCATTTGATATTTTAAGTGATAGACTTGAAACAATTGGATTGACATTGGAATCCGTTGTGCAAATGGATTGTTTGTTTAGGGATATTAATGACTTATCGTTTTTAGGAGAAATTATCAAAGAAAGATTCCATAGTAAGTATCCATCAAGAAAAGCATATGAAACAAAATTTATTAGAGATGGAATTGACTTTCAAGTTGATGCGATAGCCTTTAGGGAGCACTAGATAATTGCAAGTGTATTACTGGGTTATTTAAGTATGCCAAGCAAATAAAATGAAAACGTAGGGAAAACTACCAACTATTAGTATTAAACTGGTAGTTTTTTTCTATTCACATTCGAACTTAATATTGATACTCTATCGAGAATTGCATGAGGCGGTGTATTCGTGTGATGGAGAAGAAGAAAGACATTTGTTTTTACGAACTTTTATGTAAATTCCAACTGTGGACACCAAGGTCAATGTTAAGTTCATACTTATCGCAGCAATCGTTACAATAAATATTAACAAAATGTTCTTCGAAACCAGGAATGATATCGTGTTCTTCTACGATTTTACCTTTTCCGCATGGGCACTCATATTCAAGGAGTTCGATAATGCCAGGACCAGCACCGTAGCCTACATGTCCCTTCGCTATTGAATTAGTTAATTTAGTTTTCATTTATGACCTCTATTGTTATAAATATGATAACAAAACAATATAAAATGAGGGTAATAAAAGTATAAATATTTTAATAAATTAATCTGAAATCTTAAGCGGTATTGGCATGATATATTTATATGCAGCTATTAAAAGTACAATATTAATAGTGAGTAATTATTATGGTATTCTGTTTGAAATTATATAATTTATGGGGATCGAATCATGAAAAAGGAATATAATGCTATACCGCAGTCAATGAAAGATATGAATGTTTATTTGCCAACTAAAAATAGTCACTAGGATCCGGATCATCATATTCTTCTTCCCGGCTTTTTTTGCGATCACATTCTTTATGGGCAAATTCACCCCAAGCTATTGCAATAACATTATATTCGTCTCTGTCATCTAATCTTTGATTGCAGTAGGGGCATATGTGTACGTGGCTCATACTATTCTCCTTAAGTTACATATTGAATGATAAAATATCCATAGATGGTATCTATCAGCAATCAAAAATAGTCTTGGCTGCAATATATTTTCCGAAATCTTCCTTCCACTTTTTGTGAAGATCTGATGAATCCCATACATTCAGAATCTCCGGTTCAAAAACCATTTTTATCATTAAATCATAGCGGTTTGCCCTGTCAATACAAGATGAAAACGTCTGGACATGTTGGATTCCAGGTATCTCAGTTGCATGTGAAAATAGTACATCAATTTGGCTGATTAATTCTTCTTTATTTGAAACAGTATCTAGAAATTTTACAATAATATGGTGTGTCATAGTGCCTCCTTATATAGTTTTGTTTTATAATAGCACATTTTGCAGTAATTGAAAACAAAAGTTTTCCAGATGCTTGTAGAAGCAAAGTATTGATAGTTAGTAGTGATTGGTGTATCCTTATTTTAGAAAATGAGAATTTATAGGGGGAATGAACATGGAAGCAAGAAAATTATTGGATGCTTTATTGGTCGCAGAAAAGCTGAAAGATACAACTCGCCATTGCTATACTTCCAATGGCAGACACGAAAGTGTTGCGGAACATAGTTGGATGATGACCTTGATGGCTTTCTTTATGAGGGATGAGTTCCCCGAAGCTGATATGGATAGAGTTATCAGAATGTGCATTATTCACGACTTGGGAGAATGTTTTACTGGAGATATTCCTGCTTTTGAAAAGAACCAGGACCATGAGCAAACCGAAAAAAATTTGCTATATAGCTGGGTACGTTCCTTGCCGAAGGAATATGAAGTAGAAATGCGAGAACTTTATGAGGAAATGGAAGAGCGTAAAACAGTTGAAGCTCAAGTTTATAAAGCCATTGATGGCCTTGAAGCATTGATTCAGCACAATATGTCCGACTTGTCTACATGGATTCCGAAAGAATTTGAGCTCAACTTAACTTACGCAGATGATAAGGTTGCATTCTCTGATTATTTAAAATCTTTAAGACAAGCTGTTCTTGAAGATACTATAAAAAAGATTGGTGAAGCAAAGTAACTCTTTTTGAAAAGTCCAAGGTGGATGCAGAAATCCTTTTGCGCACCGGGATAAAGATTTTCTTTTACTGCGGTTTATCTATTTTCTGCTAACTATCAAAATTATTTTTTGATTAATCGACTGAATGAAACAATCCTAATCTTTTATAGTACATTATGAGGGATTAGGATCATTTTAACGCAAATATTTTCAGGTTGAACTTTATAAAAGAAATAGTTATACTTATTTTATGCGGGGCCAGCCGGTAAGTAATATAGGAATGAGCCATGCAGGAAAGGGTACGTTTAACCGAAGCGATCAGGAAGATGAGATTACGAAGACCACGAAAAAGCATGTCAATTCAAAATGTGACAATCGTCACATTTATCTGTCTGTTCCTTTTGTCCCTGGTGACTATTGAAAAACTTGTTTTGAACAATTGGCAATCTTCCATAACCAGAGAGACTGCCGGAATGTCTGAAAAGATGAATCAAGATGTGATTGAAAAGATGGATTCATTTTTAAGGGTTCCAGTTACTGCAAATGAACTAGGGAAAAATCTGATTGAAAATAAATCCATTGATTTTTTGAATGAAAAGAGCCGCAACTCTTTTTTTATTGGCATTTTAGAATCTTATGAGAAGGAGATTTACAGTTTTACCTATGCATCGGTTGATGGAGAATATTATGGGGCTCTCAGAAATAACAAGGGAGAACTTGAACTCATAAAGAATAATGATGAAACTGGCGGAGAAAGCTGGCGCTGCGCTGTTAATGAGGATTTGACGGCAGGAGCGTTGTTACAAAGTGCGGGCATTTTTGATCCCAGGCAGCAGGACTGGTATCAGGCTGCAAAAAAAGAGAAGAAGTCTGTTTTTTCGCCAGTATACAGAGATTTCATCGTTAATGACCTGGCCGTTTCTGTTTCATGTCCTATATATGATGAGGAAGGGACGCTTAAGGGGATTTTAGGGACCCATATGCTGCTCTCTGATATTGGTGATTATCTGAAAAATGAGGGGGCTGGTTTCAAGGGATTTGTATCTGTTTTGGAGAAAGATTCCCGGTATTTAATTGCAAATTCCATGGGGGAGGATAATTATACCGCAGCTGGTGACGGATCACTGAAAAGAAATACGATTGATGACCTTTCTATTCCAGTCTGGAAGAACAGTTACGAGAAGTATCTTAAATCCCAGAAGACAGAATTCTCATGGAAGGCGGGAGACACGGACTGGTTTGCGAATGTAAAGGAATACCGGAAAGCAGGCCTAGACTGGGTCATTATTTCTATGATTCCAGGAAGTCTTTTGGCTGCGGAACTAAACCGGAATATTGGGATATCGGCGGAACTGGCTGTTATTGCAAGTGCTCTTTCCATAACTATTTTTTTCTTGATCATTCGAAGGCTCTATAAACCGATTAATGGCTTGCTGACCATTGCGGAGAACATTTCTGCAGGAAATTTAGAGCAAAGAGTGAAGATCGTAAGGAATGATGAAATAGGAAGAATATCCAATGTATTTAACCGCCTGGCGGATAATCTGCTTGATATGGTCAAGCACCTGGAATGCATTGTTGAAATGCGGACCAAAGAGTTAAATAAGGCTAATGAGATATTAAGAGAGAGTCAGTCCCAGCTTCATCTCATACTGGATACCACGGCTGAAGCTATATTTGGTACGGATTTAAACGGAAGATTCACATTCTGCAACAAAAGTTGTCTTCGTCTTCTGGGATATACAAAGCCAGAGGAATTGCTGGGTAGCGATATGCATTTTTTTGCTGATTTTCTTAGTCCTGAAAAAAATGGAGGGGAAAGAACCGGTGTGCTTAGGCGGGCTGACGGTACCTGCTTTGATGCGGAGTACCGCGCCCTGCCCCAATTAAGGGAAGGAAATCATGTTGGGTATGTCATAACCTTTTCTGATATTACCGAACGAAAGAAGGGAGAGGAGAAAATCCGCTTTTTAAGCTATCATGATCCTCTTACCGGATTGGTAAACCGCAGGCGTTTTGAGCAGGAAATGAAGAGAGCAGACACGCAGCTGAACCAACCGGTTTCCTTGATTTTTCTGGATTTAAACGGCTTAAAGCTCATCAATGATACCTTTGGGCATACGGCCGGAGATGAATTCATTGTTAAGGTTGCCCATGTCTTAAAGATGAACTGCCGGGAAGGGGATGTTGCCGCACGGATCGGCGGTGATGAATTTACGGTGCTGCTTCCACGAACGTCAAGGGCTGAGGCGGATTCCATTGCTGCGAGGATTAAAAGTCAGGTTGCAGTGGAAAAGGTAAACATGGTTTCATGCAGCGTTGCGGTGGGAATTGGAACAAAGGCCAAGCACTGGCAGAAGATAGAACGGATGCTGGAAACAGCAGAGAACGAGATGTATAAGGAGAAGAGTATTTCTTCTATAAACTTTGGAATTCATGCAATTAACGGCATTATCACTTCTCTTCATATGAAAAGCCCATGGGAGAAAAAGCACTCAGAAGAAGTAAGCAAGCTGTGCGAAAGGATTGGCCTGGCCATGGGGCTTCCCGAAACAGAAATTAAGAAGCTGCGGGACGGGGCATACCTCCACGATATCGGTAAGATCACCTTAAGTGAGTCGGTTCTTGAAAAGCCCCATGATCAGCTGACGGAAGCAGAGCATGAGATGATGAGACAGCATCCGGCCATCGGATACCGCATACTGAATCTGTCCCAGGAAACACTGGACCTTGCCAACGGTGTGTACGGACATCACGAATGCTGGGATGGTTCCGGATATCCCAAGGGCTTAAAGGGGGAGGAGATTCCGCTTATTTCCCGTATTTTATCTATTGCAGAAGGGTATGAGAGAATTTTAAACCGGGAAGATAACCGGGAAGCGGGAAAAGAAAAAGCCCTGCAAGCCATTTTAAATGGTTCCGGACAAAAGTATGACCCAACGATTGTCGAGTTGTTTGTACTTATTATGAAGGAGAATAAATAAAGCTCTCTTATATTGGATTTCCCGTATTGGCGATTGGTTGTTCGTTTCTATTATTTGTGTTATAATGCCTACGGCATAAAAGATGTATGTCAGATTTTCATATACTTAAGAGAAATGCCTGTAAAAAGATTCAAAATTCAGGATTTTTCAAAATTGCAATTTTGAGGAGGCACTAGAAACATGAAGTACTTAAGAAACAAGCTTTTACTATTTATCTCTTTGCTGTTAATTTTTACGGTTATATTTCTGACTACCATTTCTTCGATTCTTTATTACCGAAGCTCCATGGCTGAGGCAAAGCAGAATTCGTCTTATCTGGCAGCAGCATATCAGCAGGGAATCGATTCTGTGTTAAATATTTACCGAAGTGAATTAAAGGTAACTGCATCAAAGAGTTTTTTAACAGATGGGAGAACATTAGATTCAGAAATAAAACGTCTGTTGGATGAGGAGGCAGATGCTTCAGGCTTTCATTATATAACAATAGCGGATGCACAGGGAACCAATAACAAAGGTGACCAGATTGCGGATCAGGACTTTTTTAAAGAAGCACAAAAAGGAGTTGTCTATATTTCGGATCCGTTTTTAGATGAGGAGCAGAAGCTGAGCCTTTATATCGCGGCCCCTATTGGTGGCACCGGAAAAGTATTGTATGGGTCTCTTCCTTATGAAGCCATCAGCGCGGAACTGACAAAAATTAAAATTGGTGAAAGCGGATATGCCTTTGTTATCGATAAGAATGGGGCTACGGTTATTCATCCAAATGAAGACGATGTATCCAACCCCAGAGACTATTTTGAACTGGTCCAAAAGGATCCGTCCTATGCGCCTACTGCTAAAATTTTTAAGGAAATGACTTCCGGAAAAACCGGAACAGGTTTCAGTTTCTATAACGGACAGCGCCGCCTGGTGGGATATGTTCCCTTAAACGGACCGGAAGGCTGGTCAGTTGCAGTTACCACGCCTTTGACACAGATAGAAAAAAATATGAGTTATACTCTGGTGATGTGTGTGATTGCAGGATTGGTACTGCTTTTAGCAGCCATTGCTATTACCCGTATATTCTCCAAAAAGATCACCGAACCGATTGTGAGTGCAACACAGAGGATCGAACGGCTGGCCCGGGGAGAACTTGATGAAGACTTTGAACCTGTTAGAGGAAAAGACGAAAGTGCACGGCTTATTATGGCCCTTCAAAACACCATCCATGGACTTCGGTCATATATCATGGATATCTCCAATGTACTGAATGCCGTAGCTGCCAAAGATTTAACCATAAAAAGCGCCGTACAGTATCAGGGTGATTTTGTTCCGATCCAGTCAGCCCTGGACCAGATCTTAGACTCTTTGAACAATACACTTTGGAATATCACCCAGGCGACGGATCAAGTACGTGCCAGTTCCGCGCAGGTTGCGCTGGGCGGACAGAATCTTGCTGAAAATTCAGCGGAACAGGCGGCGACCACAGAGAGCCTGACCAATTCTCTGGAAATGGTATCACAACACATTCAGGAGAATGCGGAGCATTCCCTGTCTATGAAGAACATGACGGAGTCAGCGCTTTTAGAGACTCAGCATGGGGATGAAGAAATGCAGAGGCTGCAGAAGTCCATGGCAAGCATTGACGATTCCGCAAAGAAGATTCAGAGCATCATCCACATCATTGATGATATTGCCTTCCAGACCAATATTCTTGCATTAAATGCGGCGGTAGAGGCTGCTCGTGCTGGTGATGCAGGAAAAGGATTCTCCGTGGTGGCTGATGAAGTACGGGAGCTGGCTTCCAAAAGTGCAGATGCAGCGAAACAGACGACCGATCTGATTCACAGCACCATTGAGTCCGTAAATCAGGGAAAACAAAACACAGAGCAGACTGCTGATGCGTTTAAGAAGATCGTCGAACAGACCAGTTCCGTTAATACGCTGGTGTCAAGGATATCTGAATCACTAAAGAGCCAGGCAAATAGCGTTTATGAACTGGGCGAGGGAATGCAGAAGATTTCCATGGTCACCCAGGCCAACTCAGCAACGGCAGAGGAAAGTGCGGCGACCAGCGAAGAGCTGTTAAGCCAGATGCAGTTATTAAAGGAACGGGTTATGGAGTTTCAATTAACTCAGTCTTAGAAGAAAGGTTTACAAAATAATGATTGACAAATAAACGGGATAATAGTATATTAAACATATATGTTTAGTATGTATAAGGAGAAAAAAACGATATGAAAACGAACTGCGTATGTAACATGAATCTTATGATGAATTGTTGCTGCTGTAGATGCTTCATGAGAAGAGATACAGTTTATTTACGTGTGCGTTTTGGTATCTGATCTCCAATTGTTATCCTGAGACACAGGGAAAATAGATGGAAGGGAGCAGGTATATGCGTATACCTGCTCCCTTTTGCATTTATTAATATAAAAAGGGAGGAAGGGAATCGATGGATCACATAAGTAAGAAGGAGGGGGAAAAGAAAAATCATGGATTTTGAGTTTATTCGTGCCTATATGCCGCTGTATGCAGAGGCGGCGGGTATGACACTTCGAATATCTTTTCTGGGGATCCTGCTGTCAGCAGCCATTGGTCTTTTGTGCAGCCTGGTCAAGATTTTTAAGATACCGGTGTTAAAGAGTATTGCGAATGGCTATATTGAGGTATCCAGAAATACGCCTCTTTTGATTCAGCTGTTCTTTCTATACTTCGGACTTCCTAAAATCGGTCTTGTATTAAGCTCTGAAAGCTGTGCAGTGACAGGGCTGGCATTTTTAGGAGGAAGCTACATGGCAGAAGCATTCCGCACAGGAATTGAACAGGTACCGGTCATCCAGTCTGAATCGGGTCTAAGCCTGGGGCTTACAAAAGGTCAGGTGTTCCGGCATATTATCCTTCCGCAGGCGATTACCACTTCAGTCCCCGTATTTTGCGCCAACATCATATTTCTTATAAAAGAAACATCGGTGTTCAGTGCGGTGGCATTGGCTGATTTAATGTTTGTGGCAAAGGATTTAATAGGAATTTATTATAAAACAGATGAGGCCCTCCTAATGTTAGTGGTAGCATACTTAATCATTTTGCTCCCAATATCCTTACTCTGTTCCTGGATAGAAAGGAGGGTTCGCTATGCAGAATTTGGGAATTAGGATCCTGTTTGAGGGAAATAATTTTCTGCGGCTGTTGGGCGGTCTTCTGGTATCACTGAAGATCGCAGTCCTATCCATGGCTTTATCCGTGGGACTTGGAATACTCCTTGGTATGGTGATGACCAGCAAAAAAAGGCCGATCCGAATTTTTACAAGGCTTTATCTGGAGACAGTCCGGATCATGCCTCAGCTGGTTCTTTTGTTTCTTGTTTACTTTGGAGCTGCAAAGCATTTGAATGTGAATTTTTCCGGGCAAATGGCCGCAGTCATCGTATTCACCTTTTGGGGGACGGCTGAAATGGGGGATTTGGTGCGAAGTGCACTGGAATCCATACCGGTTCATCAGTATCAAAGCGGCTTTGCCCTGGGAATGACGGAACTTCAAGTATACCGGCATATTGTGATTCCCCAAACGATACGCAGGCTGCTTCCGTCGGTCATGAACCTTTTGACGAGAATGATCAAAACCACTTCTCTTGTTGTATTGATCGGCGTGATTGAGGTGGTTAAGGTTGGAAAACAGATCATTGACTCCTCCAGGTACACGGTACCCGATGCGGCCCTTTGGGTATACGGAGTGATCTTCATTCTGTACTTTGTAATCTGTTACCCGTTTTCCAGGGCAGCTGCCCTGCTAGATAAAAAATTAAAGGATTGATAAAAATGAGTCAGGAAATGATTTTAAAGACAGAAAAACTTAGAAAGTCCTATGAAAGTGGGCAGCCGGTTTTAAAGGATATTTCTTTTACCTTGGAAAAAGGAGAAGTAGTGGTGGTCGTAGGACCTTCCGGCTGCGGAAAAAGCACCTTTTTACGATGTCTCAACATGCTGGAGCCCATTGATTCCGGTACCATTCAGTTTAAGGACCGGATCATTGACAGGGGCAAGCGGGATGTTTATGAAATAAGACAGAAGATTGGCATGGTATTTCAGAGCTACGATTTATTCCCACATAAGACCATTCTGGGAAATATTATTCTGGCCCCTTTAAAGGTACAGAAAAGGGATAAAAATGAGGTGACGGCGGAAGCAGAAAAGCTTTTGGCCAGAGTAGGGCTTCTGGATAAAAAGGATTCTTATCCCAGGCAGCTTTCCGGCGGACAGAAGCAAAGAGTGGCCATTGTACGGGCGCTTATCATGCATCCGGAGATCCTGCTCTTAGACGAGATCACGGCAGCCCTGGACCCGGAGATGGTACGGGAGGTACTGCAGGTGGTGTTAGAACTAGCAAAGGACGGAATGACCATGGTCATCGTCACCCATGAAATGGAATTTGCCAAGGCAGTGGCTGACCGTGTCATGTTCATGGATCAGGGGGTTGTAGTGGAAGAGAGCCTGCCGGATGAATTTTTTACCTCACCCCGGACAGAGCGGGCAAAGCAGTTTTTAAATACGTTTCATTATGAAGCGTTATAAATAAAAAATAAAAAACAAAATGGAGGATGTAATTATGAAGAAGAAATTACTAGGTGCATTATTAGGCATTACCATGGCGGCGGGCCTTTTGGCAGGCTGCGGCCAGGCAAAAGACAATGGAGGAAACACCGGAGGGGCAGCTGCAAAGGCAAGAACCTTATCTGAGATTAAGGATGCAGGAACCATTAAAATCGGTGTATTCAGCGATAAGAATCCATTTGGATATGTGGATTCCAACGGAAAGATCCAGGGCTATGATGTGTATCTTGCAAAGCGTCTGGCAAAGGATTTACTTGGAAGTGAGGATAAGGTTAAATTCGTATACGTAGAGGCTGCAAGCCGGGTGGAATATTTAAAATCTGCTAAGGTAGATGTGATTTTGGCTAATTTTACTGTTACTGATGAGAGAAAGGAGCAGGTGGATTTCGCTCTTCCTTATATGAAGGTAGCTCTTGGTGTCGTATCCCCTGATGCAGCTCTGATTACCGACGTGGCACAATTAAAGGATAAGACCCTTATCGTGGTAAAAGGAACAACGGCTGAAACTTATTTTTCCGAAAATCATCCGGAAGTAAAGCTGTTAAAGTTTGATGAGTACCAGGAAGCTTATGACGCTCTTTTAGACGGAAGAGGAGATGCCTTCTCTACCGATAATACGGAAGTGCTTGCATGGGCCCTTCAGAATAAGGGATTTACGGTGGGAATCGAGTCCATTGGAAATCTAGATACCATTGCCCCGGCCGTTCAGAAAGGAAACAAGGAGCTTCTGGATTGGATCAACAGCGAGATCGAAACTCTTGGCAAGGAGCAGTTCTTCCATAAGGATTTTGAGGAAACCTTAAAGCCTGTATATGGGGATGAGATCGATCCTGAAAATCTGGTTGTGGAAGGCGGTCAGGTTTAAGAGACGGGGAACTGAGAAAAAATATCAACAGCAGCTTCATAAGAACTTAATGAGAAAAATAACCGGCAGGGCGTCTTGACGTCCTGCTTTTTTTATTTCATAATAACATTGTTATATAACAGTGTTATAAAAAGGAGAAACGATGAGCGCTCAGGTAAAAGATACACATCTTGCCATTTTGGAGGCGGGTAGAAAGGAATTTTTGGAATATGGCTATGAAGGGGCTTCCCTAAGAAGGATCGCCAGGGAGGCATCTGTGACAACAGGAGCCATTTATGGGTATTTTCCCGGCAAGGAGGCGCTTTTTGACGCATTGACCGGAGATGCGGCGGATGGGCTCTTGGAAAAGTACAGACAGGTACATGACGAATTTGCAGGTCTGCCTCCCAGCGAGCAGGCGGCTTCTCTGGATAATATTACGGATGAAACGATTCCCTGGATGATCAACTATATTTATGACCGGTTTGATATTTTCAAGCTGCTGTTTTGCAAAGGCAGTGCAGGAAGCTGTGACAGCTATTTCGCTCAGCTGGTCAAAATTGAAGAGAAATCAAGCTGGGATTTTATCAATGCCATGAAGGAATCAGGGCATGAGGTTATGGATATTGACGGCACCTTGATCCACATCCTGTCCCGATCATTTTTCCAGCAGATTTTAGAGTTTGTGGCCCATGATGTCCCAAGGGAAAAAGCTCTTTCCTACTCGCTGGTTCTGGGGACGTTCCAGCATGCGGGTTGGAAGAAGATCATGGGGCTCTGATGCAGTGGGTTGTTCCTGATTCTTTTGTTTAAGAATGCTTTACATATTGGTTAGCCATGACTAACTAGTTTTATAAATGGAGTTGTTATATAAAAACAGTTACATTTTACCAAGAAAGGTGGTTTATCATGAAACAAATTAATTCTGCGGCAGCCAAGCCTAAAACCGGCATGGCCAGGTTGATGGAGCTTGCGGCTACCAAAAAGCCTCTTATGGTCTCCTCTGTGATCTTATCGGCGCTGGCATCTGTCGCCTCGTTTATACCTTATATCGCCATTTACTTTGTGGTGAGGGAAGTTATGGGAGCATTCCCGGACTTTAAGGATCTTGATCTGCAAAGAACAATTGGGTTCGGATGGCTGGCCTTTGGGGGGATCCTGCTGAATGTATTGCTGTACTTTGTAGCCTTGATGTGTTCCCATCTGGCCGCTTTTGGTACTCTGTATGAGCTAAAGGTGAACTTTGCCTCCCATCTTGCCGGATTGCCTCTGGGATTTCATATGCTGGTCGGCAGCGGCAAACTGCGTAAGATCATGGATGAAAACATTGAGAAAATCGAAGGATTCATCGCCCACCAGCTTCCTGACCTGGTGGCATCCTTTGTGGCTCCGGTGGTCATGTTCATCATTCTTCTTGGAGTGGACTGGCGTTTTGGGCTTGCGGCGGTGGTTGGCATTGTCATTGCCTTTACAATCCAGATAAAAGCCTATGGCAATGATGGGGCTAAAAACATGATGATGAACTACCAGAGTGCCCTGGAGGATATGAACAATGCTTCCGTGGAATATGTCCGTGGAATCACCGTTGTTAAGGCGTTTAAACAAACAGTGTTCTCTTTCCGCCGGATGCACAGCGCCATTAAGGAATACACCCGAATGGTCATTCCTTATACCATGAGTTGGGAAAACTATATGTCTGCTTTTCAGACGGTCATCAATAACATTTACCTATTCCTGATCCCGGTTGGTATCCTGATCGGACTGCATACAACTGATTATGCTGATTATGCAGCTACATTCATCTTTTATCTGATCTTTGTACCTTCCATTGCCTCTGTTCTTATGAAGATCATGTATGTTTCTACCAGCGGGATGCAGATCATTGGTGGAGTGGAGCGCATGGATGAAATCCTGAATACCCCGCCTCTGATGAATCCCCAGAGACCGAAGGAAATTTCCAGTCATGAGATTGAATTTGAACATGTATCCTTCTCTTACACCGGGCAGGAAGCCCAGGCACTTACGGACATTTCTTTCCGGGCGGAGGAAAATCAGATCACCGCGATCGTTGGCCCTTCCGGCGGCGGTAAAAGTACCATTGCTCATCTCATTCCCAGGTTTTTCGATGTGACAGAGGGCAGGATCAAAATCGGAGGCGTTGACGTACGGGATATGAGAAACGAATATCTGATGGAAAAGGTCAGCTTTGTATTCCAGGATGTGTTTCTTTTTAAGCAAAGCATTATGGATAATATCCGGTTGGGGAATCAGAGCGCCACTGATGCGCAGGTGATCGCCGCGGCAAAGGCGGCGCAGTGCCATGAATTCATTGAAAAGCTTCCGGAAAAATATCATACGGTTATAGGTGCAAAAGGCGTCCATCTCTCAGGCGGAGAGCAGCAGCGCATTGCAATCGCCAGAGCCATTGTAAAAGACGCCCCCATTGTTCTTTTAGATGAGGCCACTGCATTTTCCGATCCGGAGAACGAACACCTGATTCAACAGGCGTTTCAGAAGCTGATGCATGGGAAGACGGTAATTATGATTGCCCATCGTCTGTCGACCATCCGCAGTGCGGATAAAATCATAGTAGTAGACAAGGGCTGCCTTATGGAGCAGGGCAGACATGATGAATTACTGGAAAAACGGGGGAAATATTCTGATATGTGGAACGTATATACAAAAGCTCTTGATTGGAAGATGGATAGAAAGGGGATGAAAGAACATGCTTAATTGGAAGGAATCACTGATGCTTACGGATAAAGGCTACAAGGATTTAAAGAAGGCCGTTGCCGCATGCACAATCACGAATCTGTCACTCATGCTTCCCTTTACAGTGACCATTCAGATTTTTGCCGAGCTTTTAAAGCCAATGATGGCACAGGATATTTCCTGGACTAAGATGTGGTTTTTATTCGGATGCGGCGTTGTCTCCGCAGTGCTTGTATTTCTGGCCAGTAAAAACGACTATAAAAAAACCTACGTCACTTCTTATCTGGAAGCTGAAAATTCCAGGATCAGTGTTGCGGAACGGATCCGAAAGCTGCCTATGAGCTTTTTTAACTCAAAGAACCTTTCCGAGCTTACCACAAACATTATGGCTGACTGTTCCACTACGGAGCATGTGTTGAGCCACATCATTCCTCAGCTTAGCGCCAATGCTATTTCTATTACTATTATCTGTGTGATGATGGCCCTTTTTGACTGGAGAATGGCTCTCTCCGTGTTCATCACTGTGCCTGTTGCGCTGCTTGTTATTCTGGGAAGTAAAAAGACTCAGGCAAGATTAAGTGAGAAGCAGGTGGAAGCAAAACTGAAAGCTTCTGATCAGGTTCAGGAGTATTTAGAGGGGATTAAAGTTATAAAAGCCTGTGGCCTAGATGGATCGAAGTTTTCGGCATTAGATGATGCCCTGCGTCTGATGAAGAAAATGGCAATTAAAATGGAATTTATCACCGGAACTTTTGTTACCGGAGCTCAGATGATTTTACAGGCAGGTGTAGGGCTGACCGTTTTTGTTGGAACTTATCTGCTGACAGGGGGCAGCATTGAGCTCATCCCCATGCTCATGTTCTTTGTCATCGTCGTAAGGATTTATGGACCGGTCCTTGTGGAATTTACTCTTTTACCGGAATTGTTTTACCATCGGATCGCCACCAAACGGATGCGCACCCTTATGGCTGTTCCGGTCATGGATGGTGAGGGCGTTAAGCCGCTGAAACACTGGAATATTGATTTTGAGAATGTTTCCTTTGGCTACAACGTGGATAAATCCCGGGAAGACAGGGTGATCAAAAACCTGAGTGTATCCATTCCTTCTGATGCTATCACGGCTCTGGTGGGCCCCTCCGGATGCGGGAAAAGCACCATCTCTAGACTGATTGCCCGCTTCTGGGATGTGAACGAAGGCAGCGTAAAAATCGGCGGAATTGATGTGAAAACCCTGGATCCGGAACATCTGATGAGCTACATGTCCTTTGTATTCCAGGATGTGGTACTCTTTAACGATACAGTCTATAACAATATCCGCATCGGAAACATGGAAGCCACGGAGGAACAGGTTATGGAAGCGGCGAAGGCCGCCTGCTGTGATGGATTTATAAGCGCTTTGCCCCAGGGGTATGAGACAATGCTTGGAGAAAACGGAAGCACGCTTTCCGGAGGGGAACGTCAGCGTCTCTCCATTGCCCGGGCCCTGTTAAAAAATGCACCTATTGTCCTGTTAGATGAGGCAACCGCCTCCCTTGATCCTGAGAATGAGGCGCTGATCCAGCAGGCAATTTCCAGACTGATCGAAGGGAAAACGGTAATCGTCATAGCCCACCGCTTAAGAACCATATCAGGTGCGGATAAGATCATTGTGCTACATGAAGGCAGGCTGGCTGAGGAAGGCACTCATGAGGAACTGATGAATAACAAGGGGCTTTATGAAAGACTGTACCGGATTCAGCAGGAAAGCTTGGGCTGGAGTGTCTAAGGGGAAGAAAATGGTATCAAAATAAATAGGAGGAGTGACTCAGGTGAAAACCAGCCATATTATTTATAAAGTAGATGACTTACACCAGGCAGTAAAAGAATTTAAGAAAAAGGGATTTGAAGTGGAATATGGGACGAAGAAAAACCCATATAATGCGATAATTTATTTTTCCGAAGGTCCTTATCTGGAACTGCTTGCTTCAACCGGAATGCCAAAATTCATAAAGAGGATTATGCGCTTGCTAGGAAAAAGCAGATTGGTGGATCGGCTGAATAATTGGGATAACCATAAAGGGGGCCCGTGCGGAGTCGCCCTTGAGAACTATAAAGTAGATTTAAGGGAAGAAAAGGGGATCCTGGAAAAATATAAACAGGGATATTTTGAAATGCTTTCCAGGAGGAATGATTCGAAGGGAAGAAAATTACGGTTTACGTGCCTGTTTCCGGATGAGATGCAACTCCCTTTCCTTATGACATATTTTAATATTGATCCGAAACCTGTGAACTTTATACATCCGAACGGTATAAGAAGGATAAAGAACGTTTCCTTCGGAACGAGGGAAGAGTTGATACCAATTATTAGGGAACTAAGTGATGATCCTGTATTGACCCTGTTTATAGGGAATGGAATCAAAGATCTGGAATTTGAATATGCAGTTAGATAAATAAAGAATAAGCCGCCATTTTGGCGGCTTATTTCATACCCGTCGCTGACTAAAAGATACCGGGAATCATAATAGCAAGAGCAAGTCCAACTACAAAAGAAGCTGCATTTGCAATCAATGCATAGGTGATGGTCTTCCATATTGGCACAGGCGCATCGAGTTTACGCAGGAAAACTGAATACAAAATAGCTTCGACGATAAATACCAGGAATTCAAATAATACATAGGCAAAAATGAACAGCATTGCCCCATAACTATAATTAATCAGATTCAATGCGACATTAAGGGCAATCTGTGTCACCAAATTAACCGCAACGATAAAGAGAAACTGCTTTTTCTTTCGAAACGCAAACAGCAGGGCAATGAGCAGCTCAACCGCAATCGTCAAAAGGATGCGCGCGATTAACGAGATTAGTTCTCCACTGTAATCATAACTTTTTTTGGCGCTGAAAGATAAGGTTTCACCTTGCTCGATGGCAGAGGAAATTTCTGAATCTGTCAGGCTAACACGAAAGTAACTGTCAAAGGCATAACTTTCATATGCTGCTGCGCTTATCACGAAATAATCACTATCAGGGAAGTATATCAATATCTTGAAATCTGAGGGGGGATAATAAGTCCAACTAAACCGATGCGTTTCAGAACAGTTTTGAAAATATTGTAGAAAATAGTATCCATCCTTGTCTTGGTATTCGAGAAATTTTAAAAATATTGGAAAGTCTTCGTTGCTCTCGCTATAGCGTCTATTGCTGTCGTCCGTAAGCGCGCTGTATGGGCCTGTTGAACGTCGGCTGGATAGTAATGTCACATAGTAGGTTTGTTGGGAAATGCCATTAAAGTCAATTACTACAGAAGGTTTCGGTCCCATATCTGCCGATGCGGTAATCGGGAAAATGGTGACTAATAGAACAATGCAGAACAAAAATGATATGAACCTTTTTTTCACGGCGCACTTCCTCCTTATATGCTTTAGAAACTTTAGATGCTTTGGATACTTTAAATATTTTACCATAACCATCCATCCAAAACAACGATGACATTCCGTCCGTTATACCTGCCCGCCCCTTGCCGTCAGGATTTTTACCGCTGACTGGCCGATGGTCTGAGCAAGAGATACCGGGCGGCTTTTGTTGTTTGAAACTATGAATTATGTACATGTATGTTTGCAATAACAATAAAAAATAGTGCAAAAGTTCAGTATGACAAAAGAAATGTAAGAATATTAAATGGAAAAGTGCACATCAAAACCTTATAATTAGATCATAGGAATTAAATATTTCCATATAAGCGTGAATTAAAATAATTTTATAAAGGAGAGGTTATTTATGAAAAGAAGATTATTAACAGCTTCACTGGCAGCACTGGCGGCATTAAGCTTATCTGCCTGCAGCGGCGGAGGAAAGCCTGCAGAAACTACGGCAGCTCCCCAGACTGCGGAGACGACGGCTTCTGCCGAAACAAAAGCAGAGGAGTCCAAGGCCGGAGCTGATGCAGCAAAAGCACCGGAGGATTACAAGGGTACCGTTGTCGTATATTCTCCCCATGATGCGGACCCGCTCAATGCAGGTGTGAACCTTTTCATGGAAAAGTATCCAAACGTTAAGGTGGAAGTTGTGGCAGCTGGTACAGGAGAACTGTGCAACCGTATTGCAGCTGAGTCCGCAAACCCCATTGCAGACGTATTGTGGGGCGGCGGCGCTGACTCCCTGGCAGCGTTTAAGGAGCATTTCGCTCCCTATGTATGTGCCAATGACGAGTTCATCGGCGATGCTTATAAGGATGCCGAAGACATGTGGATCGGAGAAAGCCCTCTGCCTATGGTCATTTTTTACAACAAGAACTTAATCGAGAAGGCTGGCCTTACTATTCCTGAGACATGGGAAGATTTGACAAAGCCTGAATGGAAAGGCAAGATCGCATACTGTCTGCCATCGAAATCCGGTTCCGCATACACGCAGCTGTGTACCATGATCCTGGGCCATGGCGGCAAGGAAGATGGCTGGGATTTCATTAAGAAATTATATGACAATCTGGATGGTAAGATTGTTGACTCTTCCGGTAAGTGCCATAAGATGGTTGCAGACGGCGAGTTCTACGTAGGTCTGACCCTGGAGAAATCCGCAGTTCAGTATAAAGATGATCCGTCGGTTGGATTCGTTTATCCCAAAGACGGTACCAGTGCAGTACCTGATGGTGTAGCACTTGTAAAGGGCGCACCCAATGAAGAGAATGCAAAGCTGTTTATCGATTTCGTTACATCAAAAGAGTGCCAGACAGAGCAGAGCAAGAACTGGGGACGCCGTCCGGTAAGAAGCGATATGGAAGTAGGCGAAGGAATGGCTAAATTACAGGATATCGTGCTGGTGGATTATGATTTTGACTGGGCAGCAAATGAGAAAGAAGCAATTATTGAGAAATTCAATGACATTATGGTCGACTAATAAAAAGGATAGGAAAACATTCTGACGAAAAAAGACTGTCCCGGCCCTTATGGGACAGGACAGTCTTTTACTGTAACAAACAGAAAGGCACCGAAGGTTTAAGGAGGAACGATAGGTATGAGCCATGCAGTAATTATTAAACAGGCCGTGAAAAAATACGGTGATTTTACAGCTCTAAATGGGGTGAATCTGGAGATGAAACCGGGGGAATTTTTCACATTACTTGGTCCCTCCGGATGCGGCAAGACAACTCTGCTTCGTATGATTGCAGGATTCAATTCTGTGGATGGCGGGGAGATTTGCTTTGATGACAGGGTAATCAACAATTTGGATGCCCACAAAAGGGATATCGGCATGGTGTTCCAGAACTACGCCATTTTCCCCCATTTAACTGTGGCGGAGAATGTGGCCTACGGTCTGAAAGCAAAAAAATATCCAAAAGATCAGATTGACCGCAAGGTGGAGGAAGCTCTTGACCTGGTGCAGATCAAAAACCTAAAGGACAGGAAGCCAAATGAGCTTTCCGGCGGCCAGCAGCAGCGAGTGGCTCTGGCAAGGGCATTTGTCATTGAGCCGGGAGTACTTCTCATGGATGAGCCCTTATCAAACCTGGACGCAAAGCTTAGAGTACAGATGAGAACAGTTATCAAAAAGCTTCAGAGACGACTTGGGATCACCACCATTTACGTTACCCATGATCAGGAGGAAGCTCTGGCTATTTCCGATCGGATCGCAGTTATGAAGGAAGGCAACATCATGCAGGTAGGATCTCCGGAAGACATCTATAAGAAGCCGGCGAATACCTTTGTAGCCGGATTCATCGGAGTATCAAACTTTATTGACTGTGAAGTGGCTGGAAGCGATCCGGCGAATGCCGTATTAAACATTAAAGGGGAATGCAGCTTAACCTGTAAGCTCAAATCTGCCTACACGGGAAAGGGGATTATTTCCGCAAGACCGGAGCAGCTGTTTTTCGATGAAAAGGAAGGACTTCCTGGCAAGATCGTCATCTCCACGTTCTTGGGAGACTTCATTGAGTATGAAATCCAGCTGAACAACGGGCAGACCATTCAATTAAATGAATACACAAAGGATGCCGGCGACTTGCGGCCGGACGGTCAGGAGGTGCGGGTGAACTTTGATATCAGTGCGGTAGGTGTATACGATGCCCAGACCCAGGAGGTGATATCATGGTAAAGAAAGGATGGAAGTTTGACTTCTGGTTTTGGGTGAAAGTGGTGGTGGTAGGCTTTATGCTGCTGTTTCTGATTTACCCTTTCTGCACCCTGATTACGCGAAGCTTCTTCTCCGGCAAGGTGGAAGGGTTTACCCTTGAGAACTACATCCGGTTTTTTACGAAAAAGTATTATTATTCCTCTCTGGGGCGAAGCCTGTTCATCTCCATTGTCACCACGGCTACGACTTTGGTCGTGGGGGTGCCCATGGCCTATCTGATGTCCAGATACAATGTTTTTGGAAAACGTTTTATCCATATATTCATCATTATGAGCCTTATGAGCCCGCCGTTTATCGGCGCTTACAGCTGGATCATGCTGTTCGGGCGTGCCGGCTTTGTGACTCGGTTTTTTGAAAGCATCGGGATCTTTCTGCCAAGTATTTATGGAAAACTGGGCATTATTCTTGTTTTTACGTTCAAGTTATTTCCTTATGTATACCTATATACATCAGGAGCGATGGGAAGCATTGACTCAAGCCTTGAGGAGGCGGCGGAAAATCTGGGAAGCAACAAGCTTCGCAGGCTTTTGACCATCACCATACCGGTGATTCTGCCCTCCATCGCTGCGGGAGCCATTATGGTATTTATGACCAGCCTTGCGGATTTCGGTACACCAATGCTCATCGGCGAAGGCTACATGGTTCTTCCCGTGTTAGTGTACAACGAATATATGAGTGAGATCGGTGGAAATGCTCATTTAGCCAGCGCCTTATCCGTGATTGTGGTACTCTGCTCGACTACGGTGCTTTTGATGCAGAAATATTTTGTGACCAGAAAAAATTATGTCATGACAGCCATGAGACCGCCGAAGGAAGAGCAGCTTCACGGTTTTAAGCGCTTCCTGGTAACATTGCCGGTTATGCTGGTAACATTTATCGGCATCCTTCCACAGATCGTGGTGGTGGTGAGCAGCTTTATAAAGAGTGATTTTACAGGATTTAAAAAAGGTTTCAGCGTCGAAAGCTATGTGACGATTTTTAACAGGCTGTGGACCAATATCCGGAATACGTTCGTGTTCTCTGCCGCAGCCATTGTATTCATTATCATACTGGGTATGCTGATATCCTACATCGTGGTGCGGCAGAAAGGCATAGCAGGACAGTTGATGGATCTTCTCATTATGTTCCCCTTTGTCATTCCGGGCGCGGTACTGGGCATCAGCCTGATCGTTGCCTTCAATAAGCAGCCCATGGTTCTTACAGGTACAGCCGCCATTATGATAATCGCCTTCGTTGTCAGGAAGCTCCCTTATACGGTACGGTCGGGCAGTGCGTTCTTGCAGCAGATGGATCCCAGTGTGGAAGAGGCCTCCATCAGCCTGGGCGTATCACCCATGAAAACCTTTGCCAAGGTGACGGCAAGGCTTATGGCACCGGGCATCTTATCAGGAGCAATTTTAAGCTGGATCACCTGCATCAATGAACTGTCCTCCAGCGTTATGCTTTACGGCGGCAAGACAAGTACCATATCCGTGGCCATTTATACGGAGGTTGTCCGAAACAGCTATGGTACGGCGGCAGCACTGGCTTCCATATTGACGGTCAGTACGGTCATATCCCTGCTCATTTTCTTAAAGGTAAGCAAGGGGAAGGTTTCTGTTGTATGATCCACGAAAATATGGAGGGATACGAAGGATGGTAACGTTTGGTACTGGTGGCTGGAGAGCCATAATTGGAGAAGATTTTACAAAGGAAAATATCCAGAAGCTGGCGCTCGCCGTCAGCCTTAAGATGAAAACGGAAAACGTAGATGGAGAAGGGATCGTCATAGGATATGACAGACGTTTCCTGTCTAAGGAAGCGGTTATCTGGGCCTGTGAGATATTTGGGAAGCAGGGAATCAAGGTGTATTTCGTAAACCGAAGTTCCCCCACACCTCTCATCATGTTTTATGTCATGAAGCACCGGTTAAACTATGGCATGATGGTAACGGCCAGCCATAATCCGGCCATTTATAACGGGATTAAGGTGTTTACCTATGGCGGGCGTGACGCGGATGAGATTCAGACCCAGGATATTGAAAAATATCTTTTAGAGACAGAGAGGATCTATGAGCCGGACCATGAGGAGTCCGGACAGATGCCTCCAGCCTCTTATCTTGAGCTTGTAAAAAATGGAGTGGTAGAGGAAATCAATCCTTTAAATGAGTATCTGGACAATATCATATCCGTCATTGATATGGATGCCATACGCTCCCGGGATTTTCGGGTTGCCATTGACCCTATGTACGGAGTGAGTCTTACGGCCTTAAGCACCATTCTTTCCGTCGCAAGGTGTACCATTGAAACCATTAATGACCAGCATGACACGTTGTTTGGCGGCAAAATGCCTGCGCCAACGGAGCAGACCTTGCGGAACTTACAGAATTATGTGCTGGACCGGTATTGCGATATTGGGATTGCCACGGACGGGGATGCGGATAGGCTGGGGGTCATTGATGATCAGGGCCGTTTTCTCCATGCCAACAATATTCTGGTGATGCTGTA
>Ga0213825_1000457_pt1 | contig 29655 bp, 28 predicted proteins | sample MC6MC0900MG_FD_179896 | JGI IMG/M metagenome (GOLD analysis project Ga0213825, IMG submission 179896) | Enriched soil aggregate microbial communities from Iowa State University, Ames, United States - MC6-MC0900-MG | ecosystem: Environmental > Terrestrial > Soil > Unclassified | place: USA: Iowa... | reverse complement strand
TGCTGTCTCATCCCATACAAGCTCCGGCTTGTCAGATTCAATTGTAATTGCTCCTCTAAGTCCACGAATCATACAAGCACCTCCGCTAATAGCTGTCGAAATTCTGCATCTACCTCTTTGCACTCTACTAGATCAATCGGCTGTATAAATGGTTTGCCGATTTTATCCAATAAAACAAATTGCAAAATTCCATACTCTGCTTTTTTATCTTTCATTAAATACTCTGTTAATTGTTCAAAAGTATAATCATTTACTGCTTTAAATGGATAGCCATTCTTCACTGCAAAATGTAAAAATGATTTCGTAAAATGACGATCCAGCTCACCATATCGCTCACTTAATAATAAGCAATAGACAAGCCCAATCATAACTGCTTCACCATGCGCAACTTTCCCATAACCCGCTGCTGCTTCAATGGCATGTCCATACGTGTGACCTAAGTTTAAAAACTTTCGTACAGATTGTTCTGTTTCATCTTCTGCAACAATTTGCGCCTTCACTTCAATACCCTTTCGTAGCTGTATTGCTAATTCTTCTGTACTAAAATGAATGACGGTATCCGCTGCCATTAACTCCTCTAACCATGCTGGATTCGAAATCATGGCATGCTTTATCACTTCTGCAGTCCCCGAACGTACCTCACGTTCAGGTAAACTCTCAATAAATACAGTATCGTAAATAACTCCCTCAGGTTGGTAAAACGCACCAATCATATTCTTTCCTAGTGGATGATTGATGGCTGTTTTACCACCTACTGCTGAGTCATGTGCTAAAATTGTTGTTGGAATTTGGATAAATGGTACTCCACGCATAAATGTAGCAGCAACAAAGCCAGTTAAATCTCCCACAGCACCTCCACCAAATGCAAAAATAAAGGATTTGCGAGAGCATTTTTTTTGTAATAAAAACGTCTGTGCTGCATTGTATTGTTCAAAGGTTTTGCATGCCTCACCACTTGGTAAGATAAATACCTCAAACTCATATGGAAAATTTGCCTTGAAATAATCCCCTTGAGCAGCCCATACATTGACATCTGTAAAAACAATGAGTTTATCAGCTTTTTGAAGTTTATCCTCAAATGATTTTACTGCATTTGCTAAAAAATTATGGCCAAGAACAACCTCATATTGGTGTGATTTCGTTGTTACTGGTACTCGCATACATCAGAACCCCTTTGTATAACGACGTTGTTCTTCGATTTGAGCTTTTAGTTGTGGTAATTGATCACTATGGAATTGCTCCAAAATTGCATTGGCAATTTCCCAGGCAATAACGTGTTCTGCTACAACTGATGCTGCTGGTACTGCACAGCTATCTGAGCGCTCTACACTTGCTTTAAACGGTTCTTTTGTTTCAATATCAACGCTTTGCAAAGGTTTATATAATGTAGGAATTGGCTTCATAACACCACGTACTACAATTGGCATTCCAGTAGACATGCCACCTTCTAAGCCTCCAAGGCGATTTGTTGCACGACTATAGCCTTGTTCTTCAGACCAAATAATCTCATCATGCACTTCAGAACCCTTGCGACGTGCCATTTCAAAGCCAATTCCAAATTCAACGCCTTTAAATGCATTAATAGATAGCATTGCGGCTGCTAACTTGGCATCAAGTTTACGATCATAATGAACATAGGATCCAACACCTGCTGGCATTCCTTCAACGATGACCTCTACAATACCACCAATTGAATCACCAGCTTTTTTCGCTTCATCAATCGCCTCTACCATTTTGGCAGAAGCCTTTGGATCTACACAGTAACATGGGTCTGCTTCAACAATTGCACGAATTTCATCAGCAGATTTCCCCTCCACTAATGAAGTATCTGCCTTAATTCCAATAATTTCTGTTACATGAGACACAATAGAGATGCCTAATTCATTTAATAAAGCTTTAGCCACTGAACCTACAGCTACACGAACAGTTGTCTCACGTGCAGAGGAACGTTCTAGCACATTCCTTAAATCACGATGTCCGTATTTCATGCCTCCTACTAAGTCAGCATGTCCTGGGCGTGGTCGTGAAATTTGACGTTTGATGTCTTCCGGGTTCACATCTTCTGCTAATGGCTCTGCTCCCATAATTTTAGTCCAATGCTTCCAGTCATCATTTGTGACTACAAGTGCTACGGGAGAACCAAGTGTTTGTCCATGACGAACACCAGCAACTATTTCCACTGTATCTGTTTCGATTTGCATACGTCGTCCACGACCATGTCCTCCTTGGCGGCGCTTTAAATCATGGTTAATTTTTTCTGCTGTAATGGGCAAGAGTGACGGTAATCCCTCAATAATTGTTGTTAATTGGGGGCCGTGAGACTCTCCCGCTGTTAAGTAACGCATAAACGCTTTCTCCCTTCAACTCGCTAAAGTATGTATTTTTCACTATAACATATATTCTCTAAAAAAACAGTCCTTTTGCAAATGTCTTTCAGTCTCTCGTTCATTGTTTACAAATTTCAAATTATTCTATCAACATATGAATGTAAATCAATTAAACCCAGACCGAAAAACATTATTTTAAATGCGAATATTCTGAACGATTAACATACATCACAATTCAATTTCATCTATTTAGTAATTATTCACGAAGCTATTTTTGTGATTTTTCATTCGCTCATCGTACTAGATAAAAAATACGCCTTTTGCTTATGACAAGCGAAAAGCGTATGATTTATCTATATCTATGCCTTCAAATATGTACATGACATTCATGTTGTCTATTGTACCAGTGCTTTTCTCATATTATTTATTATTTCCTTCTATAGAAGAATGTATCCTCTACATCAAATTCATAGCGTGATGGATTAAAGATTTGCTCTGTTGAACCAACAAACAATACTCCGTCCTTCCGCAATGCTTTACTAAAATTCCCATAAATCTGATCCTTAGCATCCTCTGTAAAGTAAATCATCACATTGCGACACACAATTAAATCATAATTTGAGTCGTAGGAATCATTCAGAAGGTTATGCTTTTTAAAAGTCACACAACGTTTAATTTCATCCTTGACTCTAAAGAAGGAGCCTTCTTGTTCAAAATACTTGGCTTTAATATCGTTTGGCACCTCTGCTAAAGAACGCTCTGGATATACACCTAACTTTGCCTTTTGAATGACATTCTCATCCAAATCTGTGGCAATAATTTGGATTTGAGATAAGGGTACTAATTGAGATAATACCATCACTAGTGAATACGGTTCTTCACCTGTTGAACAAGCAGCACTCCAAATTTTCAAACGCTTATTTGATTGCAATAATTTCGGAAATATTTTCTTCTGCAACACTTCCCAGCGTTTACCATTTCTATAAAATTCAGAAACATTAATCGTCATGCGATCTAAAAACTCATTCATTAAATCACGATCTTGTTCAAGTGCCCTTAGAAAGTCTACAAAATTACGATATCCTTTTTTCTCATAGAGAGAGGTTAATCGTCTTTTCATTTGCGCTTCTTTATATAACGCTAAATCTATTCCTGTTTTGCGCTTGATACCTTCTATAAATTGTTCATAATCAGACATACGGTTATCTTCCCCTCTAGCGTCGTATTTCCATTATAGCGGAAAAGTGCCAATCCTGAAATAGTCTTTCAGCTGTAATCCAAGTTACTTATTCGAATTTTGTTTTTCCTCTAGTAATAACACTTTCGACTGTTCTAGTTCTAGACGCATTTTTTCTGTCTCCATCGTATATGTCTCTAATCTGAGCTTTTCCAACTCAAGCTCCTTATCGATAGACTTTAGTTTAATTTTTTGCTGTCTTGTGCGGGCGTCCGTAAAAATGCCGGCTAAAGAAATTATGACTCCTCCAATAATCGCAACAATTGCAATTGACAATACGTCCACATCCTTTCATTAATAATGATTATACGGCAAAATGGAAAAAATAGTTTCATTTTTTCTGTTCATTCTTCCATCAATTTATGAATATTTTTTCGGGCTGAAAAATTTCCATAAAAAATGAAGGTAGTTGACCACCACCTTCAAAGTCTTAGTCTATTATACCTCTACTCGATAATCCTTCAAGTCTTCTCGTAACTTTGCTTTTAAGAATTTACCGACAGAAGTCTTCGGTACTTCATCTAAAAATACAACATCATCTGGTATCCATGTTTTATGGAATTGATTTTCTAAATCAGTTAGTAGCTCTGCCTTCGTGATAGTGTCTTTATATTCGGGCTTCGGTACAACACATGCTAAAGGTCGTTCAATCCATTTTTCATGAGGAATTGCGATTACTGCTGCCTCAAATACTTTAGGATGTGACATTAAAGCATTTTCAAGCTCCACTGACGAAATCCATTCCCCACCACTCTTAATTAAATCCTTAGTTCGGTCTGTAATTTTTATATAACCATCAGCTGTCATGACCGCAATATCCCCTGTATAAAGCCAGCCATCTTTAAAGGCTTCTGCTGTGCGTTCATCCTTGTAGTACTCTCCAGCAACCCATGGACCTCTTATTGTCAGTTCCCCCATTGTTTTGCTGTCCCAAGGCACTTCACCATTTTCATTAACAACACGTGTTTCAATAAGTGGCACTGTGATGCCCTGAGTAATTCGTACATCCATTTTTTCATCCAACGTATAGTCCTGCATATGTGTTAAATATGTTGATAAGCTAACTAACGGAGATGTCTCCGTCATACCATAGCCCGTAATGTAAGGAATTTTAAGCTCCTGCTCAAAACCACGAACGAGCCCTTGAGGTGATGCAGATCCTCCACAAACAATTAAACGTAATGAGGATAAATCACGTGAATTTTTTCGTTGCTCCTGTAATACACCCAGCCAAATTGTTGGCACACCAGCAGTGAGCGTAACCTTATATGTTTCAAATAAATCCAAAAGTAGCAGCGGGGTAAACATAGGTCCAGGTAGCACCTGCGTGGCACCAAATAAAACGCTAGCGAATGGGAATCCCCATGCATTTGCATGAAACATTGGGACAACAGGTAATACTACATCTGCTTCACCAATTGCAATACTATCAGAGAGTCCGGCAGCAATACTATGAAGAACTATACTGCGATGCGTATAAACGACACCCTTTGGCATTCCTGTAGTTGCACTTGTGTAGCACATGCCAGCGGGTGTATTTTCATCTAAATCCTCAGGAAATGTAAAACAATCATTTGCTTCTTTCAGCAATGCTTCGTAGGAAAGCGCATTTGGTAAGGGGATGGTTTCCAGTAGGACTGCATCCCCCATTACGATAAAATGCTTCACGGTTCTCAACTGTGAGACAATTGGTGCAATAAGCGGCACCAAGTTATCGTCAATGAGTAGTATTTCATCCTCCGCATGATTGATAACATAGACAAGATGCTCAGGGGCTAAACGAATATTAATCATATGCAACACAGCTCCTGCACATGGAACTGCAAAATAGGCTTCTAAATGTCGATGGTGGTTCCAAGCAAAGGTCCCCACCTTTGTACCACGTTCCATCCCAAGTTTTGTAAGGGCATCAGCTAATTGACGAGTTCTTTTTACATAGTCTTTATAGGTAAACTCATGAATAGTAGTAGGGCTTGTCCGGGAATATATTTTTTTTGCATGGAAAAATCGTTCTGCTCTATTCAAAAAACTTGTTAATACTAAAGGTGTATCCATCATATGCATAACCATACTCTCCCCTTTGTTCACAAAATTTTTGAAACATCCAAGGCAACTGCTACAAGCACAATACTAGCTTTTCTATGAATGCCTTACTTCGGCTGCATACGAATAGCGCCGTCTAAGCGTATTACCTCACCATTTAACAAACCATTTTGGATAATACTTTCCACCAATAGTGCATATTCAGATGGTTTCCCAAGACGTTTAGGAAATGGCGTCATTTTTGCCAGTGCCTCTCGTGCTGGCTCTGGCAGTGATGCAAACATAGGTGTCTCAATCAACCCTGGTGCAATAGTCATCACACGTACACCTATCTCTGCTAATTCTCGAGCAATTGGCAATGTCATCGCTGCTACACCGCCCTTTGATGCACTATAGGCTGCTTGTCCTATTTGCCCATCAAATGCCGCTACCGATGCAGTATTGATAATAACGCCACGTTGACCATCCTCATCCGGCTCATTATACTGCATTTTCTCAGCTGCAAGACGAATAACATTGAAGGTACCGATTAAATTGACAGCAATGACCTTTTCAAATAAAGCAAGCGTATGCACACCACGCTTTGAAATTACTTTACTTGCATCAGCAATACCCGCACAGTTTACAGTTACGTTAATGGAACCGAACTTCGCTAATGCTTGCTCTAGCCCTGCGATTACATCTGCTTCTTTTGTAACGTCAACGCGTGTATATCCAACATTGTCCCCTAATTCCTCTGCTAGAGCATGTCCTCGCTCATCATTGACATCAAAAATTACTGCCCTACCACCCTCTTCAACGATTTTACGGACAGTGGCTTCTCCTAATCCAGACGCGCCCCCTGTTACAATAGCTATTACCTCATGACACTTCATCCATTACAACCCCTTTTACATTTTTTCAATAATAGTGGCATTTGCCATGCCCATACCTTCACAGATAGCAAGTAATCCATAGCGTAAATTTTCCCGCTTCATTCGGTAGAGCATCGTAGTTAGTAGCTTTGTACCCGTTGCTCCTAATGGATGACCTAAAGCAATTGCTCCCCCATCTGGATTGAGCTTCTCAGGATCTGCTCCAATTTCATGCAGCCAAGCAAGGGGCACAGGCGCAAAAGCTTCGTTCACTTCATACGTATCGATATCTTCAATCTTTAGACCCGAACGTTCTAATGCTCTTCTAGTTGCCTCTATAGGACCAGTTAACATAAGGATCGGATCTGAGCCAACAACTACTCTTATGGTAATTTTAGCAAGAGGCTGTAAACCAAGTTCCTGTGCCTTCTCTAAGGACATAATGACCACTGCCGATGCACCGTCACTCATTTGACTCGCATTACCAGCTGTAATTACACCATCCTCCTGAAAAACTGTTTTCAAACCATTTAATTTATCAACTGATGTCTCAGCTCGTGGTCCCTCATCCATGGAAAAAGTTGAAACAGAGCCATCCTCTTGTGTAACTTGAATCGGTAATATTTCATCTGTAAAATAGCCAGCCTCCATCGCGGCTAATGCTCGCCTATGACTATTATAGGCATAGTTATTTAGCTGCTCCTTTGAAAGGCTCCATTTTTCTGCCATTTTTTCTGCTGATAAACCTTGGTGAATAATGGCATAGTTATCCTGTAAGCGTTTACCTTCATGAGCATTCTGCATATTAGTACCCATTGACACTCTTGTCATACTCTCAACCCCACCAGCAATAGCGATGTCCATATCACCCGCTAAAATAGCTTGTGCTGCAAAATGCACGGCCTGCTGACTTGAACCACATTGTCGATCAATCGTTACACCTGGAACAGTCTCAGGAAAGCCTGCCATTAATAAGGCTGTTCGAGCAATGTTAGCCCCCTGCTCAGCTGTTTGTGTCACACAGCCTAAAATAACATCCTCAACTTGATGCTTTTCGATGCCTGCGCGTTGTACCACCTCTTGTAAAATATCTGCGGCTAAATCATCCGCTCGCACATTGCTTAATGCCCCTTTTCTTCTACCAACCGCTGTACGAACAGCCGCTACAATCACCACTTCTCTCATCATGAAAAACCCCTTTACATTATCCATCACCCTAAAGTGTATTTGGAAGTTATGAAATATATTCTCGATTATTAAACTATTAAAAACCTTAATTATCAGAATATTATAGCATTTATTGTACATGAGGAAGAAGTTTTTAACAATTCTATATGTATGTTGAGATTACCTTATTTAAATTGAAGGATTCTATCCATTATTTTGATCGTTCCATCTGTTAGTTTTGGATACCTATCCTGCACTTTGATGATTCTATCCGTCAGTTCGTGGCTTCTATCCCTCAGTTACTTTCAATAAAAAAGATAGAGCAAACAGCTCTACCTTTAATTTCAGTTAGTTAACATATTATCTACCGATTTTTTTTCGTAACTCTTTTTCCTTTTGTAGGAGTCGGTTCAGTTTCTCTTTCTCAATTTTGAGCTGCTCTTCAAGTGCATCACGATACTCGTTAGCATGCGTAGGGTACATCCTCTTTTTATATTCAAGTTCTAATAAAGCATATTCAAGTTCTTCTTCTGAAAATGTGTTATAAGTTGATTTTTGTGAAGTGGAGGTTGATTCAGCTGGTTTTTTCGTCCCTAAATAAGCTGCTTCAACATAACCCCTTACATTATCAGCAGTAACATAAGACCAGCCTACTAATGTAGCATGTACCGTTACTTGTGTACCATTACTTAATGAACCTACCGAAGCTCCCGATGGACTGGCAATATTTCGGACGATGACGCCACTTCGTGTATTAACGTATTTTGTTGTTGTTTTAGCATTTCCAATAAAATCTGATTTTACATAACCCACAACATTACCATATTGCACAAATGACCAACCATTTTCTACTGAGCCATAGTCTTCAACAATCATGTTATATTTTAACGTAGCCAATGTGGATGCTGAAGTAGATGGTTTTGATTTTACAACTAGACCACTTTTAGAATTTGCAATTTTAATCGTTGATTGTGGTATGCTTAAAGAAGAGGAAATAACATATCCTTTTATATCACCTACCTGAATATAAGACCAATCTTTCGAGGAAGAAAACTCTGTTACAAATTCCCCTTTAGTTAGATTTCCGATAGATTTAGCCACATCACTTGGCGAATCCCTCACAAGTAAACTAGAGTCATTTACAACCTTTACTATTCGATAATTAGTTGCCTCTGCTACTTGTTGTTGAATGCTAAATAGCATGACAAGTAAAAAAACTACGACAGATATTTTTTTGAGTATATTCATCCGATTTATCCCCTTTCCGATAATGATTTTATAGTTTTTTTTGCAATTGTGATTCCCCCTAAACGAATGATGCAATTTACGAAATAGTTTACTACATTTATAACCATATATGTATATAAACTTCAATCACTATTGTAAAAGAGATTTTATCTCTGAAGTTGTACTGCCTTAAATTTTATTTATATAAATATCCAAGAAGTGCTCTTCATATTTTCGAAGCTTATTTATAAAATTTATTAATTTCATGTTTTTTAGTTTTAAACCAATGTTGGCATTACCTTTATTAAATGATTTTGACAAACAAAAAACCCTCTAACATTTTTTGTTAGAAGGTAAAAGTAACATCGAAAAATAGATGATTTTTTTATTGAGTTCTATCCGTAGTTATTTTCGCTACGCTTCTTAGATTCGCAAATTAAACTAACTCTTCACCGAAGAATAAGCCGATTTCGCGCTCTGCAGACGCAAGAGAGTCAGAACCGTGGATGATGTTGTGAGAAACAGTTGTTGCGTAGTCACCACGGATTGTACCTGGGTTTGAATCTTCAGGTTTAGTAGCACCCATCATTGTACGTGCAAGTTTAATGATATTTTCGCCTTCCCATACCATAGCGAATACAGGACCAGAAGTGATGAAATCAACTAATTCACCAAAGAATGGACGCTCAGCGTGCTCCGCATAGTGCTTCTCTGCTAATTCTTTTGGAATTACCATTAATTTAGCACCTTTCATTTCAAAACCGCGACGTTCAAAACGATCTACGATATCTCCTACTACTTGACGCTCAACGCCATCAGGCTTAACCATTAAAAAAGTTTTTTCGATTGCCATGTTTAAAACACTCCTTAAATTCGTCTAACAGGTTTTACACCTACCGATAAATATTAACAAAAAATGAGCCTTTGTACAACAAAAAGCTAGAATTTACGCTTACCCATAAATAAAGCAACATCACGTAGTTTTTTCTTAACCGGATGTTTTGGTAAAGCATCAATTTCTTGTAAGGCTTTTTTCAAATATTTATCACTCATACGATTAGCTTGCTCAATTGCATGAGATTTACGCACATACTGTAACATTTTTTGCCGTTCTGCTTCTGTTAGCGTACCAGCAAATACTTTAACTAAGTATGGTTGCATCTGTGGATCATCTTTTAATAATAAAATCGGTAATGTAATATTGCCTTGTAGTAAGTCACTGCCTGCTGGCTTCCCTAATTCTTTATCCGTTGCCATAATATCTAAAACATCGTCTATAATTTGGAAGCTCATGCCTACAAAATAGCCGAAGCGTTTCAAATGTCTTACTGTTTTGGCATCGACACCTGATGCCACTGCACCGAGCTCACAACTTGAAGAAATCAGCAATGCAGTTTTGCGTTTAATTCGTCTAAAATAATCCTTTAAACCCTGATCTAATCTAAATTTATCTTCGATTTGAATGACCTCACCGTTACAAATCTCCACCATTGTTCGTGCTAAAATTTGATGCACTAATGGGTCCTCAAGCTTCGTTATATATTCTAATGCACGCGCAAAAATAAAATCGCCCGTGTACATTGCTACTCTATTATTCCATTGGGATTTGACAGTCGGGCGTCCTCTTCGCATATCGGAATCATCAATAACATCATCATGCACAAGTGATGCCATATGAATAAGCTCTAAAGGCACAGCAACATCCTTCATTTTCTGGATATCATATTCCCCAAATTTTGCACCAAGCAATGCAAAAATTGGCCGTATCCGTTTGCCACCAGCTTGTAATAAATGGAGAGAAGCATCATTGATCAAATAGGAAGAAGAGTTTACTGCTTTTTCTAGTTCTTGTTCAATGATATCGATATCTGATTTCAAATCGGAATAGAGTAGTTTTAACTTCATCTTTTCCACGCGTGAAAACCTTCCCCCATTAACGTATCTTTTTAAAGCCCATATGCATTGCCGCAGCACCGCCACTGTATGCTTTGTACGTTACTTTTTCTAAACCTGCTTGCTGAAACATTGCCGCTAACTTTTTCATACCTGGGAAATCATTTGCAGATTCCTGAAGCCAAGAATATTCTTTATAGCTTTTCGCAAATATTTTACCAAATATCGGCATTATATATTTAAAATAAAAACGGAATAATTGTCGATAGCCCGGAATTTCTGATTGTGATGTTTCTAAGCAAACAACCATTCCTCCTGGTTTTACAACACGATTCATTTCTTTTAGCACCTGTAAATAATCTGGAACATTACGAAGACCAAAACCAATCGTTACATAATCAAATGTATTGTCGGGAAAAGGTAATTCCATGGCATTTCCATGAATAAGCTCAATTTGAGGATACGGCTTTACCTTCTCCTCCCCAACCTTCAGCATGTTTTGGCTAAAATCAAGCCCCTTTACCTCTCCATTTTCACCCACTGCATGTGCCAAGGCAATCGTCCAATCTGCTGTCCCACAACAAACATCCAATGCCTTTGATCCAGGTTTTACAGCCATGTGCTTCATCGTATCATTACGCCAGCCAACATGCATCTGAAAACTAATAACACCATTCATTTTGTCGTAGTTTTCCGAAATACTTTCAAATACTTCGTGAACGTGCTCTTCTTTCGTTTTAGCCATTTTGAAAAACCTCTCTTATCCATTAGTAGAAGCAATAGATGCCTCTACACGTGCTTGTAGAGCTTGTTTCACATCACCTTGTAAAAACGATGCCTCAGTAATCTCCTGTAATAGCTCTTTTTTTAATTGCACAATTTTATCCTGGATGACACTGTAATAGGTTGTGCCATCGAACCTTGCACTCTCTTCAAGCGCCTTGCTCATTAAAGACACTTGTCCACGATGATAAGCCACCCATTCTCTTTCTAAACGTAAAATAATTAAGCTTTTTTCCACTATTGGAATATACTTTTCGAATGAATAAAGCTCAAAAAATTTGGCGATTAACCCTGATTCTATAGTGCTCATTGAAGCAATCCATTGCTCAATCGATCTTTTCGTTGCCTCATACACCTTTATTTGGTGTTCACAGCGTGCCACAATGCCTTGTGACAATTTTCGAATCAAAGCAACATTTCCAGACATCGCTAAAATCTCATAATAGCGTCCACTATAAAAGTCTCCAGCTAAAACGGTTAGCTGCTGCTCTTTAGATGTGGCATCTAATTCTTTTATATGATCGTGCGCCGAAAGAGCTGCGTACACAATACCAACTGTAATTGCAGCTTCTCTTTGCTCTTGTAGCCACTCCTCACCATTCAAAAAAGGAACTAACAAGTAAAACAATTGATTTTCATCAATCACAGGTGTCCCTGTGTATTTTTGCAAAGTTCTATGACGAACATCCATGAAAATCTCTTTTTTTAACTGTGCAATTGAATTTTGAATGTATGTTGCATTCATAGACCTTACTCCATTTCACTTTCAAATACGTTAGTTGCTTTTATCTCCTAACGTTTGCTTACTGAGTCATTATAGCATACGTGACGATTTGTCATAAAAAAATTTCGCTTCTATCAACATGATAGGCAGTAGATTTTTCACCATCAAAATGGCTGAAATCCAACTGCCTTTAAAATCGAATTAAAACAATACTAAGTTTTACACATCTAAGCAAGTTTATGTACCATTGTAATGGACATTTCAGCTTTTATTTTTTAGCCTCACTATGAATTACACCATGAGCTGTATGAATTTGTGCTTTTCCACGAATTTTCATAGCAGATGTATGTTCAGTGAATTGAGCAATCATCACTTCGCCCGCATCTAATTTTTCAGAATGGTGGAATTTTGTATCTGTCCCACGTGTTAAACCGATTACATGCACGCCATCTTCCTCTGCTTGAATAACAATATAATCTTGTGACATTATTTGTACACTCCTTAAATCCGACAAATTCTTAGTCCATCATAACATAATTAGACATGCAATTTAAGACATTTGAATAAATGATAATACTTCTCTTCGTTTTACTTCATCTTCCTCATAAATGCCACGTGCAACCGATGTCACTGTTTTCGAGCCAGGCTTCTTTAATCCTCGCATCGTCATACACATATGTTCCGCTTCAATCACTACATAAACTCCTTTAGGAGAAAGCATTTCCATAATCGTATCAGCTACAGAGGAGGTAATACGTTCCTGTAATTGTGGGCGACGGGCAATTGTTTCTACTGCACGCCCTAATTTACTTAAGCCTGCAACTATTCCATCGTTCGGTATGTATGCCACATGCGCTTTTCCGTAAAAAGGAACCAAGTGATGCTCACACATTGAGTAAAATGGAATATCCTTCACAAGCACTAATTCCTCATGATCTTCGTGGAAAACTGTTTTAAAATAATCTCTTGCATCCTCATGTAAGCCACTAAACATTTCAGCATACATTTTAGCAACTCGTTTTGGTGTGTCTAGTAAACCTTCACGATTTACATCTTCTCCTACAGCTTCTAGTATCATTTTTACTGCTTCTTCTATTTTCAATAAATCAACATTTGACATTCGTAAAAAACCTCCTGCATATCAAAACATTACACATTTCCCTATGCATCGTAGCATATCCAAAAGGTTAGCGCAAAACGACTTACCTGATTGAAAAAATTTTAATGCTTTACGAGCAAATGAAGCCATTCTTAATTTCTGAAAAAGAGCATATTTTCGAATTATGCATATACTATATTAGAATGCTTCATTAACAATAAAACATCCCTTTCAAATTCACTATGTATAATAATTATCTTGCATAAATATTGTAAGCCCTCAATAAGAGCTAAAAAGAGCAGCCTTCATGTTCGATTACATGAAGACTGCTCTATGTAACTACTAGACGTGTATTATTTTACAGCGTCTTTGAGCTGTTTACCTGGTTTGAAAGCAGGTACCTTGCTAGCAGCGATTTCGATTTCTTTACCAGTTTGTGGGTTACGACCTTTACGAGCCGCACGTTCACGTACTTCAAAGTTACCAAAACCAATTAATTGTACTTTGTCACCCTTTGCAAGAGCATCTTGAATTGTATCAAATACAGCTTCAACTGCTTTAGAAGCGTCTTTTTTAGAAAGACCTGCAGCTTCAGCAACAGAGTTTACTAATTCTGTTTTATTCACACCATTCACCTCCTCTCAAAGGGTCATGAACCAATTCTGTAAAAAGAGTAACACATAGAAAACCGCGACGCAACTGTATTCATTCATGATTATAACCAAAAAGTCAGTTTTTCACCCAAAAAACAAAAATAACAGGACTTTTCGCATAAAAACGAAAAGCCCTGTACTAATTTTTTGCGCTTTATTTTTCTTTTTGTTCCTACAAAATAAACGTAACTAATCCTCTGTCACCCTCGTTCACCATTCGTTCAATTGTTTGACGCATGCGTTTTTTGGCTGTAGGTGGAACAGCATCCATTTTATAGCGAATTCCTTCTTTTAACACTTCATGCAATGGTGTTCCGAAAAGCTGCGTATTCCATAATGCATCACGATCATGTAAATAGGCATGATTTAAATCCTTAAGTAACTGTTGACTATGGAACTCAGAGCCAATTAACGGAGCAAATTCAGATTCCATGTCTACTCGAATAATATGATAAGATGGTGCCTTTGCTTTCATACGGACTCCAAAGAAATTATTTTGTTTAATGAGCTCAGGTGCTGTTGGCTCAAATTCCTGCATCATCGGCAGTGTCACACCATAGCCAGTAGAATCAGCATCGTTAATAGCTGTTTTAAAACGTTTTTGTGCTTCCTTTGCCTCAGCCGCTTCTTTAATAAAGAGTAGCCAATCTTTCTTTGTTTCAATTGGTTCTTCTAGCCATTCATTACACACAGATTTATATAGCTCTCCTTGTAATGAGACTCGTATAACTGCGGTTCCAGCCCCAGAGTCTACATGTACCACTTCACTTTGGTCAATATAATCGATGGCTTTAAAGGCATCTGACGCCTGTTGTACATCCCGAATTCGCATCACTGAAGATAATACTTCTTCCATCGAATCAATCAGTGCCACATTCAATGGATGTGATGCATCTAAAACATCTAACCAATCTGGCTTTTCCACCTCGATTGTACGGATTGGGAATTCAAATAACGCTTCTTGTAGGATATATTGAACATCCGTTGCGCGCATTTGATCAATTGAAATTGCAATGACAGGGACATTGTAACGCTCAAATAATTCATTTCTGAGCTGAACCGTCTCCTCTCTTGCTGGCATTTGACAATTTAACACAACAACAAAGGGTTTTCCAATTTCAGTAAGCTGTTCTACAATCTCTTCTTCTGCCTTCTCTGCTGCACGACGGCTAATACCATTCACTGTACCATCCGTTGTAACAACAATTCCGATATTGGCATGGTCTCGAATTACTTTATCTGTCCCTATTTTTGCCGCTTCTTGGAAAGGAATGGGCTCTGTGTGCCAAGGTGTATGCACATATTTTGGTCCATTTTCGTCCTCATATCCCTTTGTCCCATCAATAATATAGCCAACGCAATCTGCTAAACGAATTTGGAATGTCATTTCATCTTCACCGACCGCAATACGTGTTGCTTGGGCAGGCACAAACTTCGGCTCAGCAGTCATAATGACTGGCCCCGGTGAGCTTTGCGGCAATTCATCTTGTGCTCGCATTCGTTCCGTTTCATCCACAATATTTGGTAACACAACTGCTTCCATAACCTTTTTTACAAATGTAGATTTACCTACCCGTACTGGACCGACAACACCAATATAAACATCGCCATTTGTGCGCTCTGCAATTTCTTTAAATACTGCTTCACTCAAGGTTTCTGCCTCCTTTATCTACGCTTTTTCACTATATGCAAGTCCTCAGACAAATATGAAAAAGCCCCCTACAAATGTAAGGAGCTTATGAGCACTATTTTTTATTCGTTTGAGATTCGGCCTCTTTCTTAGCCTTTTCTATCGCTTTTTCTCTAGCTTTTTTTGCATCACTATCATAGGCTTCCATAAAATAGGTTGGTTCGCCATTTTCATCGACTGTATATGGCACAGAATATGCTGGTACCACTGGATATTTATCAATAAGTAGCTGACGGATATCTTCTCCTGGTTTCACATCAGGATTGTCTCCTTTTAGCAATTGGCCTAAATCAATTGAGTAGTCGACATGTATTTCACCATCACCTGTCATAAATAAAGGTAATTCGGCACCAGAATAAGGACTTTTGACAGTAACATCTTTTTTATAGCCTAATTTCTCAAAGTCAATTTGGAACACATTATCTGCAGTGTTTCCTTTTATCGGTAAATATTGGGTTGACAATTTACGAATATTAATTTCACGGATACGCTCCGCTGCATTTAAATCAACTAATTTAACTTGTGCCTTATTCTCAGGGTCCCAAATAATATATTGGAAAATACCACCTTTTTCATAGGCATTCCCAGGTATTTGGGCAAGATGTTTCGGCATAAGCTTCTCAAAATCAATTAAATATTTTATATAAATATCAGTATCTAGCTCACTATTTTTAATAGGAACTAGCCCACCAGTGGCTTCACGATATTCATCCACCGCCCGCTGAACCGCTGCTAATTGGTCTACATCAGGGACTACTTTAGCCCTCTTCTCATCTTCAGGAGTTACACACCCTACTAGAAATATCGCGGTTGCAAGTACCATTACAATAGCACTTAATTTCTTCATGTCACTTCCACCTCATTAATTTTTATGCTGGCCATGTGGCAACAATCAGTACCATTAAGAAAGTACCAAGCCCAAACAATATGTATGCTGATAAATTTACGATTGTACGTAAAAAAACATTTGAAATCTTATTTCGCGCTAAATAAATTAAACCGACTGAGATAATCATAAAGCCGATACAATAAAACGATACCCACATTACGTCTAGAGCAGGCATATGTGCTAACGGACCCATTTAAGACAACCACCTTTCTTCAATGTCACAAAACAATCAAAGATTATTATACTATGTGCTTTCGCTAAAAAGAAATAGTTGTCCAGTAAACTATCATCAAATGGATAACCTTTTAATAGGTATACAATAAAAGTGTCCCAGCATTACCGCTAGAACACCTTATTTATGTCCATATTATGACAAAAGTAATCAACGATTGAATCTATGAAATCTCATCAATTTCTCGCTTTTTCATACGCATCATTAATGCATCAACAGCTATTTTCGGTTCTACATCATTAAAGAGCACACTATAAAGCTCTGTTGATATTGGCATAGCGACATTATATTTTTCTGCTAATTGAAAGGCTGCCTTCGTCGTACGCACACCTTCTACTACCATACCCATTTGATCAAGGACCTCTTGTAGCTTCATCCCTTTTCCAAGCAGATGACCTGCACGCCAATTTCGAGAATGTACACTTGTACATGTTACAATCAAATCACCCATACCTGTTAGTCCTGCGAATGTAAAAGGATTCCCTCCCATTTTAACACCAAGGCGTGTAATTTCGGCTAATCCTCGAGTAATCAAAGCTGCTTTAGCATTATCACCATAATTTAAGCCATCTGTAATTCCAGCAGCTAATGCAATAACATTTTTTAGTGCGCCACCAATTTCTACGCCGATAACATCTTCATTTGTGTAAACACGGAAAAATTGATTCATAAATAGGTCCTGTACTTTTTCAGCAGCCTCAATATTAGCGCAGGCCGCTGTCACGGTTGTTGGATGATGTAAGACTACCTCCTCCGCATGGCTCGGACCAGAAAGCACTACAATTTCCTCTATAAATTCAGCTGGGAGACTCTCTGCTAGAATTTCTGAAATTCTTTTTAGTGAATCTGGCTCTATTCCCTTTGAAACATGAACAAATAGGATTTTTTTATCGAGAGATACTACCATTTTTTCACACACTTCTCGAATGGCCTTTGTTGGTACAGCAACAATAATTATTTCTGAATGAGCAACTGCCTGAGCAATATCACTTGTAGCATGCAAATTTATTGGTAATATTGTTTCTGGTAAATACTTTTTATTCGTATGCAGGCTGTTTATTTCTTCAGCTTGATCAGCTCGATGAGTCCAGACAAGTGTATCATGTCCATTCTCTGCAAGTACCATTGCTAATGCAGTTCCCCATGAGCCTGCACCTAACACACAAACTTTTTCCATTCAAAATCCTCCCTTTTCATAGTGCCTGTAATAGGTTTTCAATGATGCTTGACCTTTTTTGTAAAAAGACGCCATCCAACAAAAAACGTCGGATAGGCGTACTGTCTGTGTATCATTTTCCTAGGCACGAGCACGAGTAATTAAACGTATTGGCGTCCCTTCAAAATCAAATGTTTCTCGAATACGATTTTCTAAAAAACGTTCATAAGAGAAATGCATCAATTCAGGTTCATTTACAAAAATCACAAACGTTGGTGGCTGTATCGCAACCTGTGTTGCATAGTAAATACGTAATCGACGACCTTTATCAGTCGGCGCTGGATTACGTGCCACAGCATCTTCAATTACTTCGTTTAAAATGGATGATTGAATGCGCATTGAATGATTTTCGCTTACACGCTGAATAATCGGTAAAATTTGATGTACCCGTTGTTTGGTATTTGCTGATACAAAAATAATCGGTGCATAGTCTAAGAATAAGAAGTGCTCTCGAATTTGTTGTGTAAAGACGTTCATTGTTTTCTCATCTTTTTCAATCGCGTCCCATTTATTCACAACAATGACAACAGCTTTCCCTGCCTCATGTGCATAGCCAGCAATTTTTTTGTCCTGCTCTTGAATACCCTCTTCAGCGTTTAGCACAACTAGCACAACATCGGAGCGTTCAATGGCACGTAGGGCACGCAACACTGAATATTTCTCAGTCGTTTCATAGACCTTCCCCTTTTTACGCATACCTGCTGTATCAATAATGACATATTCTTGTCCATCGTACTCATACGGAGTATCAATTGCATCGCGCGTTGTACCAGCAATATTACTAACAATAACACGTTCCTGTCCTAAAAATGCATTCACTAACGAGGATTTCCCTACATTAGGACGACCAATAAGCGAGAATTTAATAACATCATCCCCATATTGCTCTTCATCCTCTTTTGGGAAATGTTTAGCACATTCATCTAATAAATCCCCTAAGCCTAAGCCATGAGAGCCTGAAATCGGCCAAGGCTCACCAAAGCCAAGTGCATAGAAATCATAGATCATCTCGCGCATATCCGGATTATCGATTTTATTCACTGCTAAAACGACTGGTTTCTTTGTTTTGTATAAAATTTTAGCCACTTGTTCGTCTGCAGCTGTTACACCCTCACGACCGTTTGTCATAAAAATAATAACATCAGCTTCGTCAATCGCAATTTCAGCCTGTTGACGAATTTGCTCTAAAAACGGCTCGTCTCCTATCTCGATACCACCTGTATCAATAATATTAAAGTCATGTGTTAACCACTCTGCCGAACTATAAATACGGTCACGTGTAACCCCTGGGATATCCTCCACAATCGAAACACGTTCCCCAACGATACGATTAAAAATCGTCGACTTACCTACGTTCGGACGACCTACGATGGCTACTACTGGTTTCGTCATCTGTACTTCATCCTTCCAAACTTCTTGTCTTTCGCTATTATACACGAAAAATGCCATTATATCATATCATATCCATTAAATAGAGCGCTATGTATCGCTATAACGTCTCGTTCGATTTATTTTACACGGGATAACTCTGTCAAATTGTAGATCCCATCCTATACTTTATGAATTCTATCCATCGTTTCGAAGGTTCTATCCTGCCCTTTAGGAGTTCTATCCTTTGCTTCGAGAGTTTTATCAGCTACATTAAATTCTATCCCTCGCTTCGAGGGTTTTATCCACTACTTTAAATCCTATCCTTCACTTTGAAGCTTCTATCCGCTACTTTCTGCGTGCTATCCTTCGCCTCGAGAGTTCTAACCGCTACTTTAAATCCTATCCTTCACTTTGAAGCTTCTATCCGCTACTTTCAACGTGCTTTCCTTCACTTCGAGAGTTTTATCCGCTACTTTAAATCCTCCCCTTCACATTTGAAGCTTCTATCCGCTACTTTCAACGTGCTTTCCTTCACTTCGAGAGTTCTATCCACTACTTTAAATCCTATCCTTCACTTTGAAGCTTCTATCCGCTACTTTCTGCGTGCTATCCTTCGCCTCGAGAGTTCTATCCACTACTTTAAATCCTATCCTTCACTTTGAAGCTTCTATCCGCTACTTTCTGCGTGCTATCCTTCGCCTCGAGAGTTCTATCCACTACTTTAAATCCTATCCTTCACTTTGAAGCTTCTATCCGCTACTTTCAACGTGCTATCCTTCACTTCGAGAGTTTTATCCGCTACTTTCTGCGTTTTATACACCACTTAAAAACTTTTCTATCAGAAATCCCATAAAAAAAGCGAGGATACAACATGCATCCTCGCTCAACTCGTTTATTTAAAGTTTTTTAATTTATCACCAATGACATCACCGAAAGAGAAGCCTGTGTTTTCTTCTGGTAATTCATAGTCGATTACTTCTTCTGCCTCAGGATTTTCAAGTAAATCTTTAATGCTTAGAGCTAGGCGACCTTCCTCACCATTGACGTCAAGCACTTTTACTTGTACCTCTTGTCCTTCCTTTAAGGCTTCATGAGGTGTATTAATATGCTTATGGGCGATTTGCGAAATATGCACTAACCCTTCTACGCCCGGGAAAACCTCCACAAACGCACCAAATGATGTTAGGCGTTTTACTTTACCATCTAATACCGTTCCTTTAGCTGCACGCTCCTCGATATTCGACCAAGGTCCAGGAAGTGTTTCCTTAATGGACAGCGAAATACGCTCATTTTCTGGATCAACAGAAAGAACTTTTACCGTTACTTCTTGTCCCTCTGATAAAACCTCACTCACATCGCTTACATGCTCATGCGACACTTGTGAAATATGCACAAGGCCATCAATACCTCCAAGATCAATGAATGCTCCAAATGATGCAATTCGTTGAACTTTTCCGTTTAATACATCGCCTGCTTGAATTTCGTTAATGACTTGTTTCTTTTGCGAAGCTTTTTCTGCTTCTACCACAGCACGGTGTGATAAAATTAAACGATTTTTTTCCTTATCCAGCTCGACAATTTTAAAGCTTAGTGTCTTGCCTTTATAGCCTTCAAAATCATCGACAAAGTAGTCTTCTACAAGTGAAGCTGGTACGAAGCCACGTACACCTAAATCTACGACAAGACCACCTTTAACAATATCTTTAACTTCCGCTTCAAATACTTCTTCAGCGGCGAATTGTTGCTCAAGTGTATCCCATGCTTTTAAAGCATCTACTTTACGTTTTGATAAGACATAGTTCTCTTCTTCAACCTTTGTGATCATCAACTCTAATTCATCTCCCGCAGAGATAACATCAGACGCTTTTTCAATGTGTAAGCTTGATAATTCACTGATTGGTACGATACCATCAAACGGTGCTCCTGGAATTGAAACAGTTACCGCTTTTTCATCAACCTGCTCAGCAATACCTTTGACGATATCACCTTCGTTAAACGTTTGTTCTGCATAGTTCATTTCTTCAGACATATGTAACCCTCCTTCGCATCTTCCCTTACTATTTTATTCGATATTGAAGACAAAGACAAAAATAAATCCTTTAAATTCAAAAAATGTCTGAAATTTTAGGATTTATACCATTTTTTCTTGCGCTAATCTTAAAATAGCTTGTGCTGCATCATCAATGGACAATGATGTCGTATCTAAAAATATAGCATCCTCTGCTTGAATAAGTGGAGATGCTTCCCGTTCACTATCCATTTTGTCGCGCAGAGCAATTTCTTCCTGAAGCTTTTCAATGGAAGACGCTATCCCTCGTTTTTGATTGTCAATTAAACGGCGTCTTGCTCGCTCCTCTACTGTAGCAGACATAAAGATTTTTAATTCCGCATTTTTTAATACATGTGTAGCAATATCACGCCCATCCATTACAACACCACCATTAGCAGCCAGTTTCTGTTGCTGTGCTACTAGCAGTTCTCGAACCTTTGCATGAGCGGCTACTTGTGACACAGAGGAAGTTACCTCATTTGATCGGATTTCCGCTGAAACATTATTACCATCCAAAAAGACCAGCTGCCCTTGCGGAGATGGCTTTAATTCGATTGTGCTAGCTGCTAGCATTTCTGCTAATTTTGTTTCATCATCTAAATGTATGTTCTGTTGCATGGCTTTATACGTAACTGCACGATACATAGCACCTGTATCGATATAGGTAAATCCAAGAGTTTCTGCAACTATTTTAGCGATTGTACTTTTTCCTGCACCAGCAGGGCCATCAATCGCAATTTGAATATTTTTCATCATTTCCCCTACTTTCTATCACACCATATTGTAACATATAAAGATAAAAAAACCCTCTAACTCGCAGAGGGCTTTTCTTAATCGTGACAATTAGTACGCCACTTAAATTTCACGATGTTTGTCACTCACATTTCAAAGGTCAAAGGGATTTAATTCTTTACGACGATTGACCAGTTGACGTTCAAAACAGAAACGTACAATATGTTGCTGATCAACATCATCTGTATCAATTAACCGAATTGTTGCAATGGTTTTGTCATCTTTTTCAAAAATTCGCACAATAGTTGCTTCGGTAATGACATATTTTACATCCCCATTGGCGTATGGTAATACGATTGTGAGCTTCACCTCATCATCATCTTTGAAAGCCACTTCACCTTTTAACATAACTGCTAAACCACCAGCACTAATGTCCGTTGTTACAAGCTGATATTTATAATCCTTAAACTGTATTGCCACATCTACAGGCGTTTCCACACGTACATACTCACGACGTTGAATTTTGATAAAATCTTCTGCCTTTGGACAATGCAACATAATCATTGGTATGTTGCCAGCTTTACGCCCAATCACTTCTGTATTAAAAGCAAAGGATTGTTTGTCTTCGGTGCGAAAAGTTGCTCTAAATTCAGAGCCATCTATTAAAAATGCTGTTTTCTTTGTTACAATATTTATTGGATAATCAATATAAAGAATATTATCTTTTTGTTCTACAACTTTACAGCGGAATTTTTCAACACGCTCTGTATAAGTAGGTTCAAGTTGTAAAAGTGTACCAATTTTTATTTCCATGAGCATCTCCCCGAACAAAAATATAATTTCATTATCGCATGAGATGCTCATTTTGGCTATATGAACTGGTAGTTTTTTCTTGGATTAAGTTAAATATTCCACCTTTAAAACATTGTGATTTTCAGCATCAATGACAATCCTAAAGGTTTCAGGTGATTGACCATCTCTTACTGCAATCACTTCATAACAAAGGCGCTGTTCAAATTGACCGTTATCTGTATAAATATTTTTTACTTCCTCCACTTTAACATCCTTGTCAAAGAAAGTTTTCCAGTCAATTGGTTTTGCAGTTTGTTGTTTAATTGTCTCTTCCTGTATATATTCCATTGCATTTGCGCCAAGCAATTCTCCAGTATCCTTCGCTAGCTTTAACTGAATACCATCTGCATAAATGATTGCTTTATCGCCAGGGTGCACACGTGCAAATGTGACATGCCATGCTTGATGGTTTTCACGAGATTCTACAAATGCCACATCATTTATACCAAGTCGTTTTAAATGTTCCTCAGCCTTGTTCATTATCTCTTCTTGTGAAAGCCTCGCTTCATCTACAGGTCGCTCAACTAAATAGGATAATAAATGTCCACCCTTTTCGGTAAGATCCACATATCCTAGACGAATACCTTGGTGGAATTGGATATGATAAAACGGATATGGTGCTGTATCACTGCTTCTCGTCACTGTAAATGTGGCATCCTTAATAATAGGGAACATATTCTTCACTTTTTCTAATGCCTCTTTTTCCGTAATAACCGAATCCTGTAATGCTTTTAGCTCGATTTTTTTCTGCCAATCCGATTCACTTAATGTCAGTGGGAAATCCTTTTCACTGTAGTCCTTTAGTGTCTTTTGAACATTATCAAATGTTGTATTTGGATTTTTTTGATCTACTTGTCTCAGCCAGACATCCATTTTACCGTTATTTTTATAAAAATCGACTGTTGCCGCTGACCATTCATCCGAGAGTGATTGTAAATTTGTAGAGATTTGCGGCATTTTTTCACGCCACGCTTGGTAATCACCCGTTTTAGCTGTTTTCTTTGCTTCATCTCCTAGACGTCCTAGGTAACTTAGCCATTGATTAGAAAGTTCATGTCCGATCGGAATATTTGATATGGACGATCGAACATCAGAGCTTAATCGCCAAACGGAATCTAATTCATTGTGAATCGCTTGGTCATTCTGAAACAGTAATGATTGTGAAACCGCTCGTTGTAAATGCGATAATTTCTCAGAAGCATCCGTTAATTTATCTGTATATTGGGCAAGCACGGTACGTTGTAAACTTGCCTTTTCACCATGTAAATGTATGCTGTAAGCACCTAAGCCAATAACGGCTGCTGTAAGTATAGCCAGCATGGTTCTCATTTATTTTCCTCCTTTCTATGAACAGAAAATATGTTCTCCAATTTGTTTAATTTGAGGTCGTGACCAAATCCACTTACTTGTAGCTGTTTTCGGGTTAAAATAATAAAGTGCATTTTCTGAAGGGTCCCAGCCATTCATAGCATCAATGACTGCCTCTTTTGCTCGCTGGTTTGGCTCAAGCCAAATTTGTCCATCCGCCACTGCTGTAAATGCTAAAGGTTGGAATATGATACCAGAAATCGTATTTGGAAATTCAGGACTCTCCAAACGATTTAAAATAACGGCTGCTACTGCTACCTGTCCCTCATAAGGCTCTCCCCTTGCTTCACCATAAACTGCATTCGCCATTAGCTGTAAATCTCTCTCTGTATACTTTGGAGGAACTTGTGTTTTAGTCCCATTATTATTACTGCTACCACTGCTTTTACCGCCACCACCGCCACTGCTGCCAGTAGTATTCTTAACCTGCTGTTCTAGTGGTATGCCGCCATAATAGGTAAATTGATTTCCTGCATTTAATTGGGCTTTTACCCATCCTTCATCGTAATCAGAATATCCAGACAATGTTTTTTTCGTTTTAGCGCCAGCTATTCCATCTACTGGTAAGCCATATTTTTCTTGAAAATTTCGCAAAGCCCAATATGTGTTATAACCAAATTTTCCATCAATTTTACTTTTATAAAATCCTAAGTATTGTAGCCTTGCTTGCAACTCAATGACGTCATCTCCATAAGCACCACGGGTAATCTGCTGCTCAGTAAATGCTATCGCGTCATTTTGCGGAATCGTAAATATACTGATTGCTAGTACCAAGGCAAAAACTATGCTTATTAAACGCATGATTATCACTCCTTTTTTTCATAGCTTGAAACAAACGACTCAATTTATACATTTAAAAAATAGAAAAGCGCAGAAATCTTTTATTGATTTCTACGCTTTATATTTTTTTATGCATATGCAAGTGTTGTACAAGGTGATAGTGAGCGAGTTTTACTTTCCTTAGTCCAAACCACCATAAAAATAGCATAAACGGTATCATTAAATATACCCAGTAACCTTTAAATGATAAAATTGTATTATATAAAATGTGTAATACTACCGGTGCACAAAGCGCCATAGCAATCATTTCATTCGTCTTTGCAAGCTTCGAGAACTTGGCACGTCCATAATAATAGCCCATTACGACACCAAACAAGGCATGACTTGATACAGGTAATAAAGCTCGCATAAATGCTGTATCTAAACCGAATGAAAATAAATATAATATATTTTCAACCGTGGCAAAGCCAAGAGATACACTTGCACCATACAGTATGCCATCATAGGGATCATCAAATTCAACATGATTATAGATTGCAATTAAAAGCACAAACCATTTAAAAAATTCTTCAACTACACTAGAAAATATAACATCCTGTAGATAAAGATATTGAAAAACCCCTTCCTCTGTTAAGACATATTGTAAAAACAAGATAGGAAATGTTAAAAATGCACCATACAAAAACGTTTGAAGTAAGGTTTTTCTTGGCTCCGTTGCCATCTGATTGCGCAAATAGAAATAACTAAAAAGCGCTAGACCGGGAGCAATGGCAGCTGATAATAAAATGATCATGTTGCCGGCTCCTTTCAACATCAATTTCGCATTGACATAATTGTGTTCAGTTTTAAAATTATGTTAGCATAATTTAATAAAGCATGACATCCTTTTAAGGCTTTGGGACAGCACATTAGCGCTGATATAGGATGTTAATCTTTATATGTCTGTAAATACCTTTTATTGAGAAAATATATTTGTAAATCTCAGAGGAAAAATACCTACGACATTAACCTTTCATTTTCGACAAAAAAATAGCTTTTAACTAAAGTTAAACTGCTATTATTATACCATGTAATGACAAAATTTTTTAAAAGGAGCTATTATTTTTATGAAAAAAACAATTTTATTAATTCATACAGGTGGCACAATTTCTATGGCTATGAGTGACGAAGGTGCTGTTATGCCAAATAAGGAAAATCCTCTTATGCAAGAAAGTAGCAAGCTCGACTCATTAGCAACTATTATTGAAATGGAAGCCTTTAACCTTCCATCACCACATATCACGCCAAAAGAAATGCTAATGTTACGCAATCTAATAATTGATAAAGTTTCAGAGGAAAAAATTGATGGCGTTGTTATCACACATGGAACAGATACATTAGAGGAAACAGCTTATTTTTTAGAGCTAACAACGGATTTATCAATTCCTATTGTTTTAACGGGTGCAATGCGTTCCTCCAATGAACTTGGAGCAGATGGTATATATAATTTAATGGAGGCAGTTCGTGTTGCGGTAGATGAAGAAGCAAGTGAAAAAGGTGTGCTTGTTGTCATGAATGACGAGATCCATCTTGCTGTCAATACAACAAAGACAAGCACTAGTTCAGTCAACACCTTCCAATCTCCTCAATATGGACCCATCGGACTTATTACAAAATCAAGAATATTATTTCATCACGCTCCTATCCGCCGGCAATATGTTGACATAAAAGAATTATCAAAACGAGTGGCCATGCTGAAAGTCTATGCAGGCATGGAAGTCGATTTACTTGATGTTGTCCTCGCATGTAAATATGATGGCGTAGTATTAGAAGGACTTGGACAGGGCAATGTACCCCCAACCGTTGTAAAAGGAATTGAGAGTTTAATAGAACGTGGTATTCCTGTTGTACTCGTTTCCCGTTGTTTTAACGGTATTGCAGAAGGTGTCTATGGCTATGTAGGCGGCGGCAAAATGCTGGAAGACCTAGGTGCAATATTTGCCACTGGTATTAATGGCCAAAAGGCACGTTTAAAATTATTAATAGGGCTCAATAAATCAGGTACTCCACTTCATTTAAAGGATTTTTTCATGTAAAACAATATATTCCCTTCTCCTAGCATCTTATGCTTCAACAATCTGTTGATAGTAGCACAAAATCTCTTGGAGACGAACAATAGCTTGTTCGAAATCTGGTTGTATTACTGATAACTGAATGAAATTATTTTCACGTAAATAACGGCTGTCTCCATGGACAAATAGTTGATTTAATGTTAAATCCGTATGTAATTGAGACAGAGCCTTTGGACATTTTAACGTGATGAGCATCGGATAATAGGTTGTTAATAGTTTATAGTGCATGAACGGTAGCTGCAGTAGAGTATCAAAGCGCTGCTGTAGCAGTTCATAGCGGGCTGGATATGCCTGAAGTGCCACCTCAACATTTCTAACCAGGCTCGCAGGTAATGTGAATGGAATGGCTCCTTGCTGATAGTTCGCTAAATCCATATAAGCCGGTATTGAAGTTGATGGTTTCGCAAGCTTTTGTGAAAAGACAAATGCTAGACCGCTTAATGCACCTATTGCCTTACCACTCACAGCTGTTGCTAGATAACAATCCTTTAAAGAGAATGGCAATGCACCAAAAGTACTAATACAATCAACGCAGAGCTTCATATTGTAGCGTTTTGTTAGCTGCACAAGCTGCTCTAAGTTATTACAAGTGCCTGTTGAGGTTTCACCATGCACAGCAAGCAACCACTGATAACTTCCCTTTTGTAGCATTGTATCTATACTCACAAAATCAAAAGCTTGCCCCCATCTCTGCTCTACAACATCAAAATCCAATGCCCAACGCTCTGCCTGCTTACGTAAACGTTCCCCAAATTCTCCATTTGTTAAAATAATGCCTCGTCCTACTTGCTGTGCCTTTATTTGCCCAAGCATTACTTCATTTGCTAACGTACCAGTCCCAACAACAAGGGCAACATGGCGAGCCTCCGATAGTTGTAGTAGCTTAGAAGTCACACGTCCATAAAGGGATCCAAATGTAGCAGTACGATGGGATAAATCTGAATATTCTATCGACACCCTCTGCTTTACTGGACCTGGATAAAATGTATGACCTCCCGTTACAAGTCTATGCTGGAAGGACTGTTCAAATTGCTGTCTAGTTAATAACATTGGCAAAAACATAGCATCCTTCGTACCGATAGCAGGGGCAAATTGCTTGAATCCTATTTGCTTATAAAGCTTCTCTTCACGAGTTGTGCCAGAAATGACAGCTGCCGTATACCCCTTTTCATAGGCAAAGGCATTCAACGCTTGTGATAATCTTAAAAGAACTCGCCCTGTTCGATAAGCCTTCTTTACAGCAAGTAAACGAATTTCACAAAGCTTGGCACATTGTTCTTGTGATAAATATTGTTCCACCTTTCCAATCTTTTCATCAATGGAAAATGGTCGCTGATCTCGAAAGGCTATCATTCCAATTAATTCAATTCCTTTATAGACAACGAGATATGTATTTTCCTGATGAAAGCGATCGATCTTCTTTTTTGTAGGATTAGGCTTATGCTGCGGAATTTCCTCCACAAAGGTTTCATAATTCAAACGAGCAATCACTTCAAACTCTTTATCAGTTTGCGCTATTTTGCACCAGTACATCTTGTCACTTCCTTTTTTCTAATGTTTCCTTGATATTTGGCATATGCTTGATTAACATACAAAGCATCGCTATGAGTATCGGTATGTATTGCTGAAAATTTCCCGTTTGGAAAATAGCCACACTATATAAAACAAAGCCACCAACCATACCTAGAGTAAGACTTCTAGTAAGACCAAACACAAGTGCGCTTCCTAAGATCATCCAAAAAAATAGACCTGTTGAAAGGGCAAGTCCAACTCCAATAAATGTAGCTACGCCTTTTCCACCGTTAAATTTCAACCAAACAGGGAATAAATGGCCGATAATAACACAGGTCGCTCCCATATTTATGACCCACTCTTCAAGATGCCATATACGTCCCAAAAGAACGACTGCTACACCCTTCAGTGAGTCGCCAAAAAATGTCCATACGAATGCAGCTTTGCCAATTACACTCCCTGCATTACGGGCTCCCAAGTTTTTACTTCTTTCATCTTGAAGGTTAACCCCATATGCTTTTCCAACGAAAAAAGCCGTCATAAAGTTTCCTATTATATAACTTAAGAGCCAGTACACCCCACTCAAATGCACACCCTCCATTCATTTTTCACGTTGCTTTCACCTTCATTTACTTAAAAAAAGCTGTATAAGCCACATGCCTATACAGCTTTCATAGTGTTGAAAAACTAAATGGTCAAGGGACTCTTTGTGAATATTTAGTCAAAATGAAGGTGGTTTCCGTTCCAGGCTACTCGCTTTCCAGTGGGCGAGCGACGAGCCGCTTCCTGCGCTGACGCTCCGTGCAGGGTCTCGTCTGTCTCGCTATCCCACAGGAGTCGAGTAG
>Ga0213825_1000454_pt1 | contig 29865 bp, 30 predicted proteins | sample MC6MC0900MG_FD_179896 | JGI IMG/M metagenome (GOLD analysis project Ga0213825, IMG submission 179896) | Enriched soil aggregate microbial communities from Iowa State University, Ames, United States - MC6-MC0900-MG | ecosystem: Environmental > Terrestrial > Soil > Unclassified | place: USA: Iowa... | reverse complement strand
CGCAGTTTTGCCAAATATATTTTTATTTTTAACTTAAATTTCCTTTTTAATAATTTTATATGGATGTAATTACCTATTTCTCAACGCATCACCACAACTTAAGTACGCCAAGCCGAACATTGGCTATGAATCATATTTTAGATCAGGAAATTTTGGCTGATGCTTTTATTGAAGTGATTTATTTTGTTGATGAAAAACAGAAAATTGTACTTTATCATGCGTTGGATATGCTGGTGGAACGCCATATTGATTATTTAGACGATTATTTGGATCTGTATCTGGAAAAAGCATTGAGCGAAACCCATGAATCTACCAAACGCTGTGTATCCCGCACGATATTCCATCAGTTAAAAAACAATAAAAATCTTTACAACAAAGAACAAAAACAACAGATTGTCCACACAATGTTCGATTGGATTATTCTGCCATCGGCAGTGGCAACACGGGTAAATGCTATAAATATTCTGTATTTTTTGGTCGATCAAGAAGAGTGGATTAAGGAACAACTAATTGCGCTTATTGAGCAAAATTTATTGTTGCAGGAACCATCTTTTTTAAGTCGCGGAAGAAAAATATTGAAACTGCTGCATAAACAAAAATCGTAATTTTACATTTTTATAATGCGGTTTGAAACAGTATCTTTGCCCATTACGATTAAACAGTTAAACAACTCAACAATAAAACAACAATGAATTATTTTTCTTCTGATTTTAAATTGGGAATTTTAGGTGGCGGACAATTAGGTAAAATGATGCTGACCGAAACCCGAAAGTTCGATATTCAAACGTATGTAGTGGATCCAAGCGCTGAAGCACCTTGTCAGTTTGGCGCCACCAAGTTTTTTCAAGGTTCGTTGAACGATTACGATACCGTGATTAATTTGGGGAATCAGGTTGATGTTTTAACCATTGAAATTGAAAACGTAAATTTGGAAGCGTTGGAAACCTTGGAGAACGAAGGTAAAAAAGTGTATCCATCACCAAAAACGTTGAGATTAATATCAAACAAAGGAAATCAGAAAGATTTTTATACGCTGAACAATATTCCAACCGCACCTTACAAACGTTACAAAACCTTACCTGCTTTAAAAATGGATGTTGAAAACGGTTTGGTAGAACTTCCGTTTGTATGGAAAGCAACCGAAGGCGGTTACGACGGAAACGGCGTAAAAGTGGTTCGCCAGGTAATTGATTTGGAAAATTTACCGGAAACAGAATGTATAGCCGAAACCATGATTCCGTTTAAAAACGAATTGGCGGTGATTGTTGCACGTTCTGCATCGGGGCAAATTAAAACCTACCCTGTGGTAGAAATGGAGTTTCATCCGGAAGCCAATCAGGTAGAATATGTAATTTGTCCGGCTCGTATCAGCGAAACCGTTGCAAACAACGCACGCGAAATTGCTTTAAAAGTTTCCGAAAGTTTTAACCATGTTGGTTTGTTGGCTGTGGAAATGTTTCAAACCGAAGATGATCAAATTTTAGTAAACGAAGTAGCTCCACGTCCGCATAATTCAGGTCATTATTCAATCGAAGCGAGTTATACCTCACAATTTGAACAGCATATTCGCGCCATTTTAGATTTACCTTTAGGAAACACCGACAGTAAAGTTGCCGGAATTATGGTGAATTTAGTGGGCGAAGAAGGTTTTTCTGGTCAGGTTGTTTATGAAAACATCGAAAAAATCATGGCGATTGACGGTGTTACTCCGCACATTTATGGAAAACGCGAAACACGTCCGTTCCGAAAAATGGGACACGTTACCATTGTGAACGAAAACATGACCGAAGCACGTAAAGTTGCCCAACAGGTTAAAGAAACCATTAGAGTGATTTCGAAGTAGTATTAAAACTGAATATAGCTAAAGACTAAAAACTGAAAGCTAAAAAACTATATAAAATGAAAGTAGCAGTAGTAATGGGCAGCATTTCGGATATGCCGGTAATGCAACAAGCCATAGATATATTAAAAGAATTTGGTGTAGAAACACATGTTGATATTGTATCAGCACACAGAACTCCGGAAAAATTAGTAGATTTTTCTAACAACGCACACAAAAACGGCATCAATGTAATTATTGCAGGTGCAGGTGGTGCCGCGCATTTACCGGGAATGGTAGCGAGTATGAGTCCGCTGCCTGTGATTGGTGTTCCGGTAAAATCGAGCAATTCTATTGACGGATGGGATTCTGTTTTATCAATTCTGCAAATGCCGGGCGGTGTTCCTGTAGCAACGGTTGCGTTAAACGGAGCAAAAAATGCAGGTTTATTGGCAGTGCAAATTTTAGCAAGTCAAAATGCAGAATTGCTACAAAAAATGATCGATTACAAATTAGGTTTAAAAGAAGCTGTTTTAAAAGCGGCTGAAGGTTTAAAATAAATAAAAGAGCGACTGAAAAGTTGCTCTTTTTGTTTACCAAGTTGTATAAAAATCATAATCACCTAAAATAATAATTTGTTACCTTGTATAAAATGTATTTGTTATGAAAAAATGGTTTTTATGTATTAATTTAATCATTCTGTTAACGGCATGTGCTGCTACACACAATATACCAAAATCCGAAAATCCTAACGTAAAAGAACAGCCAAATATTATTTACAGTTTTGTTGATCAGAACGGAAATTTCTATCCCAACAAATGGCGAGTTATTTACGGAAACCCACCGCAAAATGCTAAAAGAAATGAATACTCTTTAATGAAGATTGCTACCAAAAAAGGTATTGAAAATCAACTTACACAAACCGAGACTTCCTTTTTAAAGACTATTTCAGAGAGTGTTAAAAACAAAAAGCGCGTCATTATTTTTGTACACGGCTTCAACTCAAACGCCAGACGAAGCACGCAAAACTATGAATCAGCCCGAAAAATCATGAATATTAATAGTGAAACCGATGAAATTATTCAATTTTATTGGGATGGCTTATCGTCGGAATCTATATTTGGGGGCGCAAAAATATGGTTTAACGCTACAAACTTTAGTCAAATGGCAGGCGAATTTGGCTTACGCAGAATTTTAAATACTATTAAAAACAAAGACATTTATATTATATCGCATAGCAGAGGTGCATCTGTAGTTTTAAGCGCTCTTAGTAGCCCTAAATTTTCTGAAAGTACTAAAACTGAAACATTAGAAAACCATAATATAGATGTAGACAATTCAAAAAATTTTAAAGAAAACAACAACAGTATTACCTGTATTATGCTAGCACCTGCAGTTGGCAGTGCCGATTTTAAATTAAAAGCGTCTATTAATGAAGAACCTGAATTTTGTACTTTTTCGCCACAAATAAAAAAAATTCATATAACGATTAACAATACCGATAATTTACTAAAAAAATACATTGGCGTATTGTCAAAAACTTTAAAACCAACCGATTTAGGTTATAAAGAAGACACTTTCAACGAGTTATGCAACCATTTTACCATATTCGAAAAAACCAGTTTTACAGGTCAAAAGTCACACGATTTTGATCATTATCTTAAAAACCCAAAGTTTAAAGATATTTTACAACTATATGGTTTGCTTAAATAGCTAGTTTTTAACTTTATTCTAAAACAGTTACATTTTAAAATCTGTACTTTTATGGTTCAATTTAAAACGAATTATGGAAAATATATTATTGTCGGCTTTTGATACGGCCCCGTTTTCACAGATAAAAACCACCGATTACGAACCGGCATTCGATGAAGCAATTAAGCAGGCAAAAGCAGAAATTCAACAGATTATTACCAATACCGATGCTCCTACTTTTGAAAATACGATTGAAGCCATGTCGTTTTCGGGTATGCAGGTAGATCGAATTTCGAACATCTTTTTTAATTTGAATTCGGCAGAAACCAACGAAGAATTACAGAAAATCGCTCAAATTGTAGCTCCAAAATTATCAGCTTTTGGAAACGATATTTCGCTAAATCCTGAATTGTTCAAACGCGTAAAACAAGTATTCGATACTGTTGACAAATCAACTTTAACTACCGAACAAATTACCTTGTTAGACAAAACTTATAAAGGATTTGTGCGTAACGGCGCCTTGTTAAACGACGATCAAAAAACAGAATTACGCGATATTGACGCACAATTATCGGTACTTTCGTTACAATTCAACGAGAATGTTTTGGCTGAAACCAATGCGTATCAACTGCACATTACCAACGAAGAAGATTTAGCTGGATTGCCCGATGGTGTAATTGAAGCTGCAAAAAATCTTGCGGATCAACAAGAGAAACAAGGTTGGATTTTCACGTTAGATTACCCAAGTTACCTACCGTTTGTAACCTATGCGAAAAATCGAGAGCTTCGTAAAGAAATCGCTATTGCAAACGGTAAAAAAGGCTTCCAAAACAACGATTACAACAACGAAGAAATTGTTCTTAAGATTGTAAAATTGCGTAACCAACGTTCGCAATTATTGGGATATAAAAATCATGCAGCTTTTGTGTTAGAAGAACGCATGGCGCAAAATCCTGAATCCTTTTTGAATGATTTATTGGTAAAAGCAAAACCGGCTGCCGAAAAAGAATTCGAAGAGTTGACGGCTTATGCTAAAAAATTGGATGGAATTGATCGATTAGAAAAATGGGACGGAAGTTATTACAGCGAAAAATTGAAACAGGAACGTTTTAATTTAGATGATGAAGCGTTGAAACCTTATTTTAAACTGGAAAATGTATTAAACGGCGCTTTTACCGTTGCCGAAAAATTGTTTGGTTTACATTTTACCGAAGTTTTTACGGTTGATAAATACCACGCCGATGTGCAGACGTTTGATGTAACCAACGATAACAGTGAAAAAATTGCGTTGTTATATACCGACTTTTTCCCAAGAAAAGGTAAACGCAATGGTGCGTGGATGACTTCGTTTAAATCGCAATGGATTAAAAACGGAGTAAACGAACGTCCGCATATTTCAATTGTTTGCAACTTCACTCCTCCTACCCAATCAAAACCATCGTTACTAACTTTTAACGAAGTAACCACCTTGTTTCACGAATTCGGGCACGCACTACACGGAATGTTAGCAAACACAACGTATCCGTCGTTATCAGGAACATCGGTTTATTGGGATTTTGTGGAACTTCCAAGTCAGATTATGGAAAACTGGGTGTATCAGCCTGAAACATTGGCGTTGTTTGCAAAGCATTATGAAACCGGCGAAACCATTCCACAACAATTTATTGATAAAATTAAAGAAAGTGCCAACTTTTTAGAAGGCATGGCAACTTTGCGTCAGTTGAGTTTTGGTTTATTGGATATGGCTTGGCATTCTAAAAATCCAGAAAATATAGGCAGTTTAAAAGAATTTGAAAATCAGGAATTTGAAACTACCAAATTATATCCCGATGTTGTCGAAAATGTGATGAGTACTGCTTTTTCGCACATTTTTGCTGGTGGATACGCCGCAGGATATTACTCGTACAAATGGGCTGAAGTTTTAGATGCCGATGCTTTTGATTATTTTGAACAAAACGGAATCTTCAACAAAGAAATCGCTACCAAGTTTAAAGATTTTGTTTTATCTCAAGGCGGAACCGATCATCCTATGACGCTTTACAAAAAATTCCGCGGAAAAGAACCATCGCCAAATGCACTGTTAAAACGTGCCGGATTGATATAACTAAAACAGCAACCGAAAATGGTTGCTGTTTTTTGTATATTGCTATATGTTTAAAACGCATTATAAATGAAAAAATCACTTTTAATAATTCTTCTTCTTAATTTTCAAAATCTATTCGCTCATGAAGATCAGTTCATTGGCATAGAAAAAAGTAATATCCACATAACTTTAAAACTAGATTCTTACGATACTAATAGAATTAATCAGGTTACAAATTACGCTGAATTCTTAAATAATTTCATTAAAAGTAATTTCTCATCAGAAAAAGTTTATTTCAGATATGACTATGATTACATTATGAAAGCAGACCATTACATCATAGGTTCATACACTGATTTTAAAAATATATTACCTTGTAATTTTCGAATTTTCTTTAATGAAAAAGTGCGTCCTACAAACACATTGTATGATATGAATTTTATAAACAATAATAAGGGTCCTGCATTAATAATAAATAATTATCAGCTTAATATTGATGAAGTTTTAAAAGCAATTACTTATTTGGTTCATACTCAACCACAAAAATTATGTTTATTTTCTGAAAACAGAAAAGATAAATTAATTTGTGTAAAAGGTATGTCTTCAGAAATTAACCATATTAATAATTATATGAATTACCATAATTCATATAATTTAATAAATGATGTTACTTTACATGAAAATAATCACTTTAAAATTGTACTATCAAAAGGAAAACATCAAATAAACTCTAAAGAAATTGAACCTTATGTTTTAATAAGAGAAATTGGTAAAAAACAACATTTAATATTTATTAATAGACAACAATTTTACTTTTTAAATGGCACAAATGATTTTGACAATACACTTTATTCTTTGAAGAAACCTTACAATTATTTTGGAAACTTTCATGTGGAAGTTAAAAATGATTTATTAGAAATCAATTCAACGGAAAATAAGTGGATTTTCATATGATCTTTAGATGATCCACTTACTGCTACAGATCATTTTAAAATACAAGGTAGTAAGTTAGAATTTAAAGATTAAAAAAACAGCAACCTTAATTTAGGTTGCTGTTTTTAGTTTATGCTACTTCATTAATATCAGCAGGTTCATCATCTTTTAAAACCTTTTTGGCTACTTTACCAACGGTTAATCCTTGTACAACAATAGAGAACAGAACTACGATATAGGTAACTTCTAACAAAACATCTTTTATATCGCCAACCGAATTAGGAATGCTCATAACCAGTGCAATAGAAACTCCGCCGCGAATTCCGCCCCAAACCATGGTTGTTAACGAACCTTTTGAGTAGGTGTTTTTACGCAAAATGGTTCGTGCAGGTATAAATATTGCCAACGTTCGTGCCAATAAGCAAATAAATATCGCAATAACGCCTAACAGTAATTGTTCCTGCAAATCGGGTAACATTAATAATTCAAACCCAATGAAAAGGAATAAAATGGCGTTTAAAATTTCGTCGATCAATTCCCAGAATTTGCTTAAATAATCGCGAGTGGTTTCACTCATTGCAGCTGTTTTGCCGAAATTACCAATAATCAATCCGGCAATAACCATGGCAAGCGGCGATGAAAAATGAAGTTCTTTCGCAATTAAGAATCCACCCATTACAATTGATAACGTAATAAGAACCGATACTTTATAATCATCGATCTTTTTCATAACGTTGCTTGCGGTAAATCCTAAAAGAGCTCCTAATAACACTCCTCCACCAGCTTCTAGCAAAAACAGTTTTGAAACAGATCCTAAAGAAGCATCAAAATCAACATCGGTAGCCATTTTCAACACAACGGCAAACATTACAACGGCAACTCCATCATTAAAAAGCGATTCGCCCGTAATTTTTGTTTCGATCATTTTTGGAACTTTCGCTTCCTTCAAAATTCCTAAAACAACAATAGGATCGGTAGGCGATATAAGTGTTCCAAACAACAAACAATATATAAACGGAATTTCCATGCCCAACATTGGGGCTATCATATAAAACAAGCCGGCAATGATCAAGGCAGACAACACCACACTTACCGACGCATAAGTTAATATGGGCCATTTGTGTTCGCGCAGATCAGAAACGTTGATGTGCAAGGCACCGGCAAAGAGTAAGAAGTTTAGCATGGCACCCATTAGAATTTCGGTAAAATCGAATTCCTGGATCAGCATGAAAAACTCTTTTGTTGTTTCGGGGAAATACTGATCGCCCAACAAACGTATGGCTACCGATACCAACATAGCAATAATCATGATACCGATGGTACCGGGTAATTTTAAAAAACGGACATTTAAATAAGCGAAAAACGAGGCAAGTACAATTAAAACTGAAAACGTGTAATATAATTCCATAAAATAAGCGGTTTTTACAAATTTACAATTTTAAGAGCTTTTTTTAGCCGTTTACAAGAACTTAAATAACCTTTTTAACAAATTTAACTTATTTTTTGTATAAGGCGGATACTTTAATTTATTGTCGTACCACGTTTTACGATAAACTACAGCTTTGCTTTGCGAAAAAGTTTCGAAGCTGAATTTTCCATGATAATTTCCGAAACCACTGGCACCAATTCCACCAAAAGGCAGTTTGTTGTTTATAATGTGCGATAAGCAATCGTTAACACAGGCGCCACCGTATTTACACTGATTTAAAAGTGTTTCTATTTCGGCAGAATCATCTCCAAAAACATAAAAAGCCAAAGGTTTGTCGTTTTCATGATTGTACGCAACAATCTCGTTTATGCTGTTGTAATTGACAATTGGCAACACAGGTCCAAAAATTTCGTGCTGCATTACCTCATCGTTTAAATCGTCTATCTTTATAAGCGTTGGCGCAATGTATCGTTTTTTAGAATTTGTTTGTCCGCCAATCAGCACATCGCCCTTCAACACATATTGTTTAATGCGGTGGTAATGTTGTTCGTTGATAATCCGAGCAAAATATGGTGATGCTTCGGGTTCGTCTCCGTAAAAAGTTTCCAGCACTTTCTTTATTTCGGCAATAAACTGCTTTTCTACTTTAGGATGAATGAAAATAAAATCGGGCGCAATACAGGTTTGTCCGGCATTAACAAACTTACCAAAAGCAATGCGTTTTGCAGCCAATGGAATGTTCGTACTTGGCGTAACGATACAAGGCGATTTTCCGCCCAATTCCAAAACAACGGGCGTTAGATTTTTAGCTGCAGCCTGATGCACGATTTTTCCTACCGAAGTACTTCCCGTAAAAAAGATCTTATCGAATTTATGATTTAAAAGCTCGGTTGTTTCTTCCACACTACCTTCAATAACCCGAATATATTCATGACTGAAATATTTGCCAATTAAATTTCCAAGCAAAGCAGAAGTATTTGGCGCTAATTCAGACGGTTTTAAAACAACACAATTACCTGCTGCCAAAGCTGCAATTAAAGGTTGCAATGCCAACAGCAACGGATAGTTCCAAGGCGAAATAATCAAAACCACACCGTAAGGCTGATACGCAAGAGTTTCTTTCGAAGGAAAATTCAAAATACTCGGAAACACTCTTTTTGGCTGCATCCAGCTTTTTAACTGATTTTTAAAATACGTCAATTCCTTTTGCAGCATAGTAATTTCGGTAGCCAGCGTTTCAAAGGCAGGTTTGTTAAAATCGGCTTGTAAAGCAGCAATCATTTCTTCTTTATGATTGTTCAACAGCTTCTGAAACTGCTGCAAACAGTCCATTCTATGCTTAAAACTTAATGTTTTGCCCGAATAAAAATAAGTATGTAGGTTTTGTAGATTTTCCAAATCAATTCTTTTTACTGAAATTATAAAAATCAAAATTGTTTCATCTAAAATTTATGTGAAACTATTATTAATAAATTATTTTATTCTGAAAAAGCTGTTTTCGAAAATAATTATATCTAAAATGTTTTTTATTTTTGATAAAACTAAACTCTAAAAAAATAAAACTATGGCAAAAATTCACGCGTACTTAAACTTTAACGGAAACTGCGAACAAGCGTTTAATTTCTATGAAAAAGTATTTAAATCGCCAAATGTTGGCATGCACCGTTTTGGCGATATGCCGGCAGATCCTAATTTCCCGATGAGCGACGAAGACAAACAGAAAATTATGCACACTGCTGTTATGATTAACGAAAACACGATGGTTATGGGATCGGACTGTTTGGAAAACTTCGGACATAAACTGACGTTAGGCAACAGCACTTATGTAATGTTAGATACCGATACGGCTGAAGAAGCTAAAGAGCTTTATGCTGCTTTATCTGAAAACGCTATGAAAATTGAAATGGAATTGGGCGAGCAGTTTTGGGCAGAATTATATGCATCATTCCAAGATCAATTCGGCATCTGGTGGATGGTTCATTTTGAAGGAAACAAAAGAATGGGGTAATCTTAATACTATTTAAACTATGAAATTTTTAAAATACACACTTTTTACCCTTTTAGGATTGATCGTTTTAGCACTTATTGTTGCTGCCGTTCTACCTAAAACATTTCACGCAGAAGGTTCGGCAGTTATCAACAAACCGAATGCAGAAGTTTTCAATTATGTAAAACACATTAAAAATCAGGAGAATTTTGGGGTTTGGTTTGAACAAGATCCGAACATCATAAAAACTTCAGAAGGAACCGATGGAACTGTTGGTTTTAAATACAGCTGGAAAAGTGAAGAAGTTGGTAACGGATCGCAGGTAATCACAAACATTGTAGAAAACAAACGCGTTGATATTGATTTATTTTTGATGGACAGCACCGAACCGGCAAAATCGTTTTTTACTACAGAAGAAGTTAGTGCAAACGAAACCAAAGTCCGTTGGGTAGTTGATGGCGAAATGCCTTATCCGTTTAACCTAATGAGTCTTGTTTACGATATGAACAAAGATTTTGAACAAGGAACCGCAAATTTAAAAGCCGTTTTAGAAAAACAGTAACATAAAAATATCTGTTTAAATTAATTACAGAATATCTTAAAAATTAGCCAGGTACTCATTTATCTTATTATTTTTGTGCATTATTATATTTGTATGAAACTGAAAGTAAATAAATACCTGGCTTTTATAGCACTAGCCTCTTTATCTTTAATATCGTGTGCGGTACAGCAGCAGCAAAAACCGACAAAAGTTACGGTTGTAAAAAAATCTGAAACGGAACCGGTTACCAAAAATCCGCAACCTGTTGAACAACCTGCCACAACTAATGATTTAAAGATTAATTTACCCGAAGTTAAACGCGAATTCCGTGCGGCGTGGATTGCTACTGTTGCAAATATCAACTGGCCAAGCCGAAAAAATCTATCTACCGAAGAACAGAAAAGAGAAGCAATACAATTACTTGACTTACTTGAAGATGCCAATTTTAATGCGGTAATTTTTCAGGTACGTCCGGCTGCCGATGCTTTATACAAAAGTAAGTACGAACCTTGGTCGTACTATTTAACCGGCGAAACAGGAAAAAGTCCTTCACCTTATTACGACCCTTTGGAATTTTGGATCGAAGAAGCTCACAAACGCGGAATGGAATTACATGTTTGGCTTAATCCTTATCGTGCACATCACTTAAGCGGTGGATCGGTTAGCAGTGAGTCAATGGTTAAAAAATCGCCAAGTAATATCGTAAAACTTAAAAACGGTATGTATTGGTTTGATCCGGCAAGTGTAAAAACACAAGATCACGTTTCTAATGTCGTGAAAGATATTGTATCGCGCTACGATATTGATGCGGTTCATTTCGATGATTATTTTTATCCGTATGCATCATACAACGGTGGTGCCGATTTTCCGGATTCCGCTTCATGGAACACTTACAAAAATGCCGATGGATCACTATCAAAAGCTGATTGGCGCAGAGATCATGTAAACAAATTTATTGAACGCATCAACAAAGAAATCAAACAAGAAAAGCCGTACGTTAAATTTGGTATCAGTCCGTTTGGAATCTGGAAATCGGGTTATCCTTCGGGAGTTGTAGGTTCTTCGCAGTACGATGAATTGTATGCCGATGCCAAATTATGGTTGAATAAAGGCTGGGTTGATTATTTTTCACCTCAATTATATTGGCCGATCAATTCGCAACGTCAGAATTTTCAGGATTTATTGGAATGGTGGCAGGATGAAAACACTATGAACCGTCATTTATGGCCTGGCTTGAATACGGTTGAAGTTAAAGCAGCCAACCGATCTACCGAAATTGTTAATCAGATAAAAATCACCGCCGATGTTTTAAGCCAAAACAGCGTGGGTGCTGTGCATTACAGCATTGCAGGATTAACCGACAACAGCGAAATGATTCCGGCATTAAAAAATGGTCCTTATAAAGAAAAAGCGTTAATTCCATTGAGTCCGTGGATGAAAATCAGTAAAATTTCAACGCCGTCTTTAACTGTCAGCAACGAAAATTCTTCTATCAACATAAATTGGTCAAGGAGTAAATCTGCTGATGCTTTTCAGTGGGTTTTGTACACGCGTTACGATAACGAATGGCAGGTTGAGATCCTTCCGAAAAATCAGCTGAATAAAAGCGTTGCGCGTTCTAAAAATGGAAAGAATTGTAACACTGTAGCTTTAAAGGCAATTGACCGTTTAGGTAACGAGAGCGATTACGCAGCCAAAAAAATATAAGCCCATGAAAACCTATATTGTGCTATTACGCGGTGTTAATGTTTCGGGCAAAAACATCGTTAAAATGGCGGTTCTTAAAGCTATTTTAATTGACAACGACTTTAAAAATGTTACAACATATATTCAAAGCGGAAACATTATTTTAAGTTCTGATCTAGGAAAAGATGTAGTTGTAACGAAAGTTCAACAGCTTATTAACGACCATTTTCAGTTACAGATTGCTGTTTTTTGTTTGGATCTTCAGGAAATGGAAACCGCTTTAAAGAACAATCCGTTTACAGAGAACATCGAACCAAATAAATTATTTTTTACTTTTTTGAATGAAGAACCTGCTGCCGATTTACTTGCTGATTTAGAAAAAATCGATTTTGCAACCGATCAGTTTAAGGTAATTGATAAAGTGCTGTATTTTTATCTGCCTAACGGAATGAGTAATTCTAAACTGAACAATAATTTCTTCGAAAAAAAACTAAAAGTAACGGCAACTGGCAGAAATTTAAACACCATTCACAAACTGATTGATCTGGCTAAAAACAGCAACAATTAGTCGTGATTTGTGTATATCATACTCAAAATGTACTGATTTATTCAAACGTTAATCATTAAAATCCCTTTATTTAAACGAATTGAGTCTTTGGCATTTTTATTGAATGATGTATTATACAATTATAAATTTATATGTTATGAAAAAAAGTATCTTCACATTTTTTGTTTTAGGATTAACCGTGATTTCTTGTAATAAGAAAGAAACTGAAACAACTACCGAAACAACAATAAGTACAGACAGCACGGAGATTATTGCTAACGATACACTTACAAATGTACACGATCGTCATACTACACAAAACTCGTTAGATTGGAACGGAACATACGAAGCAACGTTGCCTTGTGCGGACTGTGCGGGAATTAAAACGACGATTACGTTAGATAAAAGCGGAACTTTTAAATATGCTGCCGAATATTTAGACAAGAAATTAAAGGTAAACGATGCAGGCTATATTATGTGGCATGATAACGGATCGGTTGCACATTTAAAAGGAAAAGATATTGATATGAAAGTAAAAGTTGTTGAAAACGGCTTGGTTGGTTTGGATACCGAAGGTAAAGAAATTGATGGTCCGTTAAAAGAGCATTACAACTACAAAAAATTAAACTAATATTAGAAAAACCGGAAGTTCAGCTTCCGGTTTTTGTTTTCTCAATCTAAAAGAATTTATTATATTTATAAGATGAAAAAAATATTTTTACAACTATTGGGCATATTGTTGTTAACATCTTGTAGTACAAAACAAAATGTTTTAAGTTCTAATTCTGATAAAATATTAGGATTATGGTCTGAACATTGGGAACCAGATACTTTAGAACCTGAAAACAGTATTAATTATGTTGATACATTATACGTTTTTAAAAAGAAAAACAAATTATTTATAGAATGTACTAGCGATACTGTTTATAGATTTTCAGAAATTACTTTTAGTAATGATATTTTAAAATTTACTAAAGAAAACATCATAGACCCTGAAGAAAAATTTTATATCTATTATACTATGAAATATTCCGAAAAAGATAAAGAATTTAAAGGTAGCATTGTAAATAGTAGAGATCAACACAACAACATCACATTCAAGAAACAATAATAAATCGATATGCTATAAAAACATACCGAATATTTTTATTCTATAACTTTAAAATTTGATATTTCCGAGGAATGACCTCCTCCTCCTGGCGGCATATTATACTGTGTAAAAGATATTCGGGTTGGTATATGATACTCTTTATTATACTTTAAATAATAAGATATATGAAATGGTGCTCCATTGTTCATACTGCCTGATAAATAAGAGTTTGCTATGTTTTCACAATTATTATAAATTTCTGAAATAGTATAAGCATCCATATCTTCATTATCGCCTACTGCTATACCATTTATAACAGTTATATTATTTTCTTCATACCCAAATGATGAGGATTCACGAGAAAAAGTATAAGAATAGTTTTGATAATTTGCATTCTCCCACGCTGTTTTTTCTTGCCGAAAAGTAGGTTCGTCAAATTCAAAAATATACTCATTTAAATTTTCCTCTTTATCACAAGATATTAAACTTAAAAAAGTAATCATGATTAAAATACAATTTGTTCTCATAATCAACATAGTTTTTATTAAAAATAACATTTTTTATTTAATTAAATAAAAAAAATCGATATGCTATAAAAACATACCGATTTTAAAAATATAGTTAGTTTAATTGTATTTATGCTGTTTCAGGTAAATCGCGGGTTAACCAACCACTGCGACCTGCAGTTATTATTGCGTAAGGTGTAATCCAGAACAAAGTAAATAGATAGAATACGCTGTAGGTGTATGCTAAAAATGCTTCAGCTATATTGTATTTTTTTGCGTAGAAAAACATTTGAATGCTCGAGAATACAAAGATTCCTGCTAAACTTGAACATACAAACAATACCGGATGCGTAACTACAAAAAACAGTAACAACGCCAATAAAGGATAAGCCATAATTACTTTAATCCACTGCATGGTAAGTAAAATACGTGACCCTGCGGTTGATTCTTCTCTGAACTTTGTAAAAGCAAATTTGCTCATCATAATATTTTCACGGACATTGCTTCGTTCCCAACGAACAAACATTTTGTACAGACTTTTATATTTTTCGGGAATGTTGGTATATACATACGCATTTTTCTGAAAAAGAACATGCAGACCTTGTTTTAAAATCATATTGGTTATTGCTCGGTCTTCGCCAATATCGCTCGGCTGTCCCATAAAAGTCTGGTTCATCCAATCTTCTAAACAGTTCATTACCGCATCTTTCCTATACGCTGCCAATGCACCAGGTGTACATAAAACCGAACCAATGGCACTTTGTGCCGATCGAACAAATTCAAAACTAAAAACAAAACTTACGTTTAACATTTTTGGTATCAAGCCTTTTGCTTTGTTCAAAACGCGAACGTTTCCTGCTACGGCTCCACATTTTTCATTCACTGCAAACGGACTTACCAAGTTTCGCAAAGTATCCTCTTTCACAATAGAATCGCTATCTACCGTTACAAAAACATCTCCGGTTCCTTCTTTAAAACCACGATAAAGCGCATGGCGTTTACCCATATTTTTTGGTTGCTGATAAATAGTCAATCGGTCACCCAATTTTGCTTTTGCTTTCAGCATCCATTGCCAGGTATCATCTTTACTTCCATCATCAATCGACAAAATCTGTAATTTTTCAGCCGGAAAATCACTGTCAGCCAAACTCAATAAGGTTTCATAAACCAGTTTTCCTTCATTATAAGCAGGCACAATTACCGTACAGGTTGGCAGCTTATCGTTACTTACCGCTTTTACAGGTTTGTATTTTATGTACAACACAATTAAATAGGTTAAAAAACTTAACTGCAAAACCAATAAGGTTAAGGCAATGTAGTTTATCGATGCACCCCACCACGTACTCATACGTTCAAAGTGCAGTTTTTCCATATCGGGCTGAAAGTTTATAAACGTAGCTATAGACAGCACCATTAAAATTAGGGTGGCACCTACTACTAAATAATCTTTATTTTTTAGGGAGTTTAGAGAAAGCTGATCTAAAAATTTAGTTCGATCTGCTTTTTGTTTGGATGCATCATCTCTAACAATTTTAAGATGATTAGTCTCCAATGAAGATTGCGTGTCTAAAAACGGTTTGCTTTTTAAACACTGGTTGGTGGTTGTGGGCATATACTTTATTTTAAGAAATAAAGCGTTTGAATTTTTATTGGTTAGATTAAAATGATCAAACACTTTTTTGTTTTGTCTTGTATAAGGTTTTCAAGTACTGTGCCACTGGCTTTTTTAACAAGAATGCGTTAAATTTTAAGATAAATTGAGGCTTTATTGTAGAAGTCAATCCCCAACTTGGGTACACCACTACCCTATATCGCGTTTGTTAATCTGTTGATTTTAAATATCAGTTTACATATTTTTACAGGATCAAAAGCATGGTTTAATAAAAAATCCGTTATCAAATGATAACGGATTTTAAGATTACTTTTTATAGTTTACAAAGAATTCATGCAATGCACGGATTCCGGTTCCGGTTCCGCCGTTTCCTTTATAATTTTCGGTAGCAGTTGTAAATGCAGGTCCGGCAATATCGATATGCACAAACGGAGCTTTCGCAAAATGTTCTAAAAATTTTCCGGCCGTAATGGTTCCGGCTGTACTTCCACCAATATTTTTCAAATCAGCACAAGTAGATTTTAGCTGCTCTTTATAATCGTCCCATAAAGGCAATTGCACCATACGTTCGTACACTTTTTCACCAGCATTTAAAATATCGTTGGTAACATTGCTTGATGCGTTGCTCATTAAACATGCTGCGCGAGTACCAACAGCAACCAAAGCAGCACCTGTAAGCGTTGCCGAATTTATAATCAACTCGGGAGTGTATTTTGCAGCATAACTAATGGCATCTGCCAAAATCATACGTCCTTCGGCATCGGTATTCAATACTTCAACCGTAGTTCCATCCATCATGGTAACAATATCGCCCGGAGCATACGCATCGCCACCCGGACGGTTATCAGTCGCAGGGATCAAGCCTATAATATGAATATTCAGTTTGTTTAATGCTGCTGCGTAAACCGTTCCCGCCATCATTGCTGCACCGCCCATATCCGATTTCATTAAATCCATTGAGTTTGGGGTTGGTTTTAGCGACAATCCGCCGGTATCGTAAACAACACCTTTTCCAACCAAAACAATTGGTTTTTCATTGATAGGATTTGCAGGTTTATATTCCATTACCGTAAATGTAGGCGGTTGAATAGAACCTTTATTTACCGCAAGCAATCCGCCCATTTTTAAGGCTTCGATTTCTGATTTACGGAAAACTTCTACATGAAAATGTGCTTCGTCGCCAATTTCCTGAATTTCTTTTGCCAGTTGATTTGCAGTTAAGAACGAATTTGGTTCGTTCACCATATCGCGAGCCCAGAAAACAGCTTTTATTACATTGTTGATGCGGTTTATTTCTTCGGCTGCAATATCGCCCAACATAAAAATATTCTCTAAAGTATATTCGCGATCGTCTGCATCTTTAAAATATTTTAAAAACTGATAGTTCGATAGTGCCAAACCTTCAGCCAACGCCAACGTAGTTTCGCCTGATCCGATGATGGTAATGTCGGTTGCTTTTTTATCTAATTTTTGTCGGATATTAAAACCTGCAACACGCATTTTCTCCAAATCGTTATTTTCTTTTACGAAAAAGTAGAACTGGTTGCCTATTTTAAAAAAATCTTCTTTAGTTTCTGCGGTTTGAAAGGTTTTAAAAGCCTCGCTAACGTAATCAGGTGTTTGATTATTTAAAGTGGTTTGCTCGTTTACAACATAAGCAAAAGCAGTTCCTTTAATTTCTTGAGTTAATTGTAACATTGTTTGTTTTATTTTGATTTCAAAAGTACGAAAATGAGTGATATTTTCGATTGAATTACGTATTTTTTGATCGATACTGTAATCTTTTAGGTATATAATCGTCCCAAATAACATAAGAGAATAATCCATTCATTAATAAGTAGATATAGACATACACATTGTTTGCTGTGAGTCTATATCTACTATATCCAGTATACTTGGATTCATAATCTTTCATGAAATCGTATCCATAAAAATGATAAAGCAATAAGAATGTGAGCAAAACAACAAAACCAAATATCGAGCTTGCTATTAATTTTCGAGTATTAATTTTAGAATTTAAACCCAAATCCTTTAAATTATAAAAAATAAAATAACCCGCTGCAAGACTAGAAAAAGTGATTCCCATACTTAATACGTACTTCTTGGAATGTAATTTAGGATAGTGACTATTTTCTGGAGTATCTGGAACAGAATAATCATCATTATATTCTTGAAAATCTCTTAAATTATCCTGCTCTTTTTGATTTATTACTTCGTCGATTTTTAGTTTTTCACTTTCAGAAAAAATATATTTTCTTTCTTTTTCCAATATATCAACAGCTAACAATAACGCTTCAATAGTGTATGGCGTATTTGGCTTTAAGTAACCCAAAAGTTCTTTGTCTGATAATTTTCTGATTTTACTTATATCAATACTCATATTGTTTTTTTGTGTTTGCCAAAAATAATATTTTATCTTTGATTCTTTCTAAATTCCCACCATGCAAAAATCGATATTTATAAAATTGTTTGTGCTGTTTGTTTCAGTAAACATGAGTTGCTTTTCTTTAAATGCACAGAAAAAATCGACTGCAATATCAGCCGATAATAAGATTACAGAAAAAGTTTTACAGGAAGTTTTAGATCAGAATAAACATTTTGCTACACAAGGAAAAGTTGCCGATTATATTCCCGAATTAGGAAAAATGAGTGCCGATGCTATTGCTTTTTCTGTGGTTGATGCTAATGGAAAAGTTGTAAGCGTGGGCGACACAAACAAGAAATTTACCATGCAGAGTATTTCTAAAATTATTGCGTTAATGGTGGCTGTTCAAGAAAATGGAGAAGAAGCTGTTTTTAAAAATATGGGCTATTTTGGATCTGACAAACCTTTTAATCATTTTGGAAGTTTGGGAATCACAGGCAAACCACTAAACCCAATGATGAATGCCGGAGCCATTTTAACGGTATCAATGATTAAGGGTGAGGGCGAAACTGCTTTTCAGAAGGTGTTGAAAATGGTTCGATTTATTGCCAAAAACAACAACATAAATTACAACGAAGCTGTTTATTTATCTGAAAAAGAAACCGGACATCGCAACCGTGGAATGTTCTATATTATGAAAAACAGCGGATTAATTACTGGCGAAGAAAATCAATTAGACAATTATTTTAAACAATGTTCGATAGAAGTTACAGCGGAAGATCTGGCTAAAATTGGATACTTTTTTGCGAATGAATGTGTTCGTTTTGATGGAGATACAACTTATAAAAACACAGATTTATCTAAATTGATTCAGTCTCAAATGTTGGTTGCTGGTATGTATGAATTTAGCGGCGAATATGCCCGAAGAATTGGTTTACCAAGTAAATCGGGCGTAGGAGGTGGAATTACCGTTAGTGTTCCGGGTAAAATGGGAATTGGTGTTTTTAGTGCGCCTTTAGACAGTCACGGAAATTCGGTTGCGGGTTATCAAATGATATTGGATTTTTCGAAAAGATTTCATCTGAATATTTTTGCTCCATAATAGGTTAAACACAGATGCACAGATAGTTTATAATTTAATTTTTTGTTTATGAATCATTTTTTAAGCTTTTTTAATAGCAGTCTTCCATTTGAAAACAATGAAATTACCAAAGAAAAAATAATCGCAGGAGTTGTGCTAATTTTTATTTATTTCATTCCAAGCATAATAGCACGAGACAAAATTCAATTTAAACTTATCTTCCTCCTCAATTTATTAGCAGGCTGGACAGGGCTTGGGTGGTTAATTGCGTTAGTATTGGCAATAGTAGCAAAAAGTAAAACAATCGATTTAATAGGCGAAGAACAAGATTTAGAAGATTAAAGTGTAATAATAAAACTTACACAGCATTTTGAAGTTCATTATATCATCAAACATCCAACACCAATCATTTCATCTGCCTAAAAGTCAAACTAATTCTTGGCTCGGTTACTTTTTTTGTCGGAGCAATTCTGTGCAGCCAATGTTTTTGAGTTTCTCCTTTCATTTCGATTAACGAACCATTTGGCAGATCGAACTGTTTTTTCTCTGCCGACTGTTTGTGTTTAAAATCAAAACGGCGTTGTGCACCCAAACTTAAACAGGCAATAGAACCGTTATCAACCAAATCCTTTTCGCCGTCGCTGTGCCATGCCATGCCTTCTTCTCCGCTGTGGTACAAATTCAGCAAACAAGAATTGTACATACTGTCAGTATATAATTCAATCAGTTGTTTTAACGCCAGCAATTCTTCAATCCAAGGCGTTGCAATGCGTGTATAACCTGAATAGGTGTAAGAAAAATCTTTAGATCCGTACCAAGCAACTTTTCGTTTCGTAGTAATTTCCTTTCCATAAATAACCGATTTATCGTGATACCACTCAATTTTCTGCATTAACACATTAAAAAAATGACCAGCTTCATTGGTATCCAACAAAATTCCATGGTAAATAACTTCGCCATCAAAAGGCAATAAATTATCGGTCGCAGCGTTATTCGTAAATAAATCCATGTTATCAAATCTGTCAGGCAAAGATACTTATTTCGATTTTTTGTATATTCATAAAAATTATATCATTAACCAATTCAATTAAAAACTTATGAAAAAACTTATTTTATTATTTGCATTTATTAGTTTGATATCATGCACTAGTGAAGAAAATTTTAAGCGTGCTGAAATTTCTGGCGAATGGAAAATGACAGCTTATCTTGGTTTTGTACCTGAATTACCGCAGATTGAGAAAGGTTCGGTTGTTTGGAATATTGATGCTACAAATATTTACATGACCAATAACAGCGAGCATGCTTATGTTAGCCAAGAAGGAACTTTTGGTTATCTTTGGTTAAATGCCGAAACCATTTTGGTTAATTATCCTGAGTTTCCCGGATATTACAAAGTTAATTTATCAGACGGAAAATTGCGCTTAACAGCAGTTTCAAAACCGGGCGATCCTGATATAGCAGATGCTCCTATTCTTGAATTTGAAAAATAAAAAAAGCAACTCGGTTTGAGTTGCTTTTGTGTTTTTAGAATACTTCCATTTGATAATGTTCTGATATAAACGGAATCGATATTAATTCGCTGTCAAAAATCTGTACCAGACATTCTTCGTCCAAGTTCACAAAAAAATCGATTAACTGTTCGTTTGGTAAATTTTCCTGAAAAAGTTTTCCTTCCGGATTTTCATCGCAATCAAGCGTATCAACCACCATATCCAAATTAGTAAAAGTGGTTACAAAGGTAAATTTGTTTAAATATTCTTCTTTTGTAAAAACCGATTTCAGATACACTTTTTCATGTGCTTTTACAATGAATAATGCCTTTACGTTTTCATTTAAAAAAGTGGCGTTTACGGCTTTAAAATAATTGATAAAATTTTGACTTTCGTCTGTTGATTGAAAATAATTTTCGGTCATAATAGTACATTTTGTTTAGTTAATTGTCTAAATATACAGCTTACACTTTACGTACTGTTATTAAAAATGTTAATTTATAAAATTTAACACATCGTAATCATTTAACGACAAACAACGTCATTTCAAATCAGGAAATTTGAACAAAAGAAGAAAACATGATTACATATTACAGACATCAGTACGAATTATTGCGGTTGAATTTAAAAATTGTAAACTGCAATTTAGAAAAACTTACGTGGTTAGAAATTAACGACGAAACGACTATTAAAGTATATCAGGACAAATTGAACAGTTTGGAATTCGAGAAGGAAAATTATCTGAATAACTTACTGCAAAGTTTATCTAAAACCGAAATAACCCAACAAAACATTGACGAGGTAAAATGTTGCTACGAACTGATTGAGGAGCATAGCAAAAAACATTACAGCCTGCTTTTTAAAACACACTTAAATCGAACTATTGAAAATCATCAGAAAAAATACGGAGACTTTTTATTGAGAAATCAGTTGAAAAAGGCGGTTGAAATTGAACAGATTATTACGCATTTAGAACGTGCCGCTTAAACTTTTTTGTTCTTTTGTAACCACTGCTGCATGGTTTCAAAACTGTTTGCAGCATTTTCATCGGTTACTTTTTCAATGGTTTTACGCTCGGTACTGTAAACGTACAAACCGTTTTTATCTTTAAAAAAGTGGTAATAATGAACAACAACCGGTATTTGTCCGCGACCGCCATCGCAAGGTGATTGTACATCTACCAAACTGCCTGCAAATGCTATCGAATTAAAATCGGTTGAAGTTGTAATCAATTCATCATCAATAAAAAGTTGATTGTTAAAAGCATATCCAACGGAAAGATCTTTAACTTCTCCGTTTATATCGGTCAGCTTTTTTACACTGTTTTCACCGTTAAAAACATACAGTCCTTTCTGCATTAAAAAGAAAGAAGATGTTCCATGCTGATAACTGTTTACGCCGTTATAAAATGCGATTGTTCCTTGCAAATAATCAATAGGAACAAATGTATTGCTGTCATAATTAAATCGATAATAAACAGATCCGTCGTAATAAATATCATTTGGAAACAATTCCAGTTTTTCAAGAAAAGAAGGGGTTGATGTGCTTATTTCTCCGGTTTCGTAAACCGCATTCCAACTGTGGTTATAATATTTGCCGTTAACAACTACAAACATTTTATTGCTGGTGAGTTGTGCATTTTCGATCGGGTAAAAATGAGTATCCGAACTGTCTTCCAACGAAATTCCTGCTTCAACATAACTCCAAAACGTATTTTCTTTCACATCGTAAAAACCGGTTAAAAATCCGCTGTTAATATGTTCTAAAGTTGTGAAATCGCCCGAAAAACCCAATTCTTTAAATTCATTCGTAACATCATTATGCAAATCTAAATTACTGCTTGTTAAATAAAAAGTATCGTTATCGAACAAAAAATAATTGTCTAAATAATATTCGGATGCTATAAAACGCGCCTTTTCAGCGTTGATATTCGGCACTTTTAAAACCTCAACATCATTATTTCTAAAAACACAGGTATAAACAGACTGTTTATTTTTTAGCAAATAGCTGTTGGTGGGTGTTTTTGCAAAAAGATCTGCATCCGCAGGAAGATTTACAATCTTTTGACGAGTTACTTTCTTTTCAAAATCGTTATAACTAACATGAATCCATTCATTATTTTTTAAGAACATATTTCCGTTAAACGTAGATGTAATTTCGCTTTTATCGAAAATCTTTAAAGGTTGATTCTGCTCAAAATTATAACTGTCGGCATTTAATATAAAATAGGCGTTTTTGTTAGATAGCAATATAAAATCACCTTCTGCACTTTCTACAACCCAGTCATCTTGCGGAATTAAAGATAATTTCACTTTTTTAGAATCTGAAATACTTACACCGTTTGGATCGATCGTATTACAAACCAGAAACACACCATTTGTTGCAGTTTCAATTTTATACTGAACCGATGTATGATAATGGTAACATTCGCTTGCAAATGCCGAAAAATTCAGCAACAAGAACAGACAGAAAGCTATTTTTTTAAACATAATTTTAAAGTTGAAGTTTTACTTAAAACTGACATTACTAAAACTGTTCCATTTTAAATTTTTGAAAGATCCAGTGGTTTCTTTTATTTTATTTAAATGATACGTTTTACCATTATCCTTTACTATAATTTCTTTTGATGAAACTTCGTAGATGGTGCTTTTATTTTTAAAAGTTAATGTTTGCGTAGCTTTATTAAATGCAAAATCTGCATCAATAAATAATTCTACAACATCATCCGCATTGGTAAAAATATATCCCAAATGTTCATCGCCATAAATGCCCATTAAGTGCATTTTTTTGCCGTTTTCAAAAACCATTGTAAATTCAGGCTCGTTTCCTTCGGCAAATTTCTGATAACCGCTTGTAATCATTTTACCGTTCACACGTTTTTGAACCGAATAATCAGCAAAAATACCAGAGTACGATTCTTCGATAATTTCTATAGGAACCGCCTGATTATTTTCTACCACATACGTTGAAAACTGATGCCAGCAACAACCGCTCTTCGTCATGGTTTGCAATTGTTTCTTTTCATCGTCAACCGTAAACATTCCGCAGTAGTTTGATCCTAATTCAGTAAAACTTTCATTATAAGTAAACCCGTTTTTATCAGCCAGATAAATTTCAAACGAAGGACCGCCGTAACAACTGTAATTTCCGGTTCGCAGTGCAATATCTTCTTTTCCGTCGAAATTAAAATCTTCGTAAATTAAAATACTTTGTTCGCCATAAGGAATTTGTTGAATGTTCGATTTTACTTTAGAATCTTCCATATCATATTCTGAATAGACAGTTCGTTTTGAAAAAACCAATTTCCCGTTTTTCTTTCGATAGATATTTAACGTACAATTGGTTTCCAAATCGGAATTTTCCTGATTGTCATCAACAATAATTTTTCCGGAAAATTCATCCGAAAAATCAATTAAATCATACGATTCTTGCGCCGATGCAAAAAAGGGCATCAATAGTAAAACAAGCAACAACTTTTTCATAATTTTTTTACAGAAAGTTAAACAAAATAATCAATAAATACCATAAAACAGGAACACTTTCTACCCAGAAAAGCGTGTAATATTTTGATCGATTCGGGTTGGCATAATACGTAAATAACGCAATTACAAACACCAAAATCAGGTTGATTATCCATTGGTTTCCGTAATAATTCACTTTTAAAAATTCAAGAAAATAAAACGGAATCAACAACAAACCAATCAAGTATTTTGTTTTTAAAACACCTATTGTCTGCGGAACGGTTTTCAGTCGGATATCATCGTACTTTAAATCGTTAATTTCAAAAATTAAAATAAGAATCAGTGTAAGAATGAATCGTTGTAAAAACTTAAAAAGAATATCATTTTCTATGGTTTGATCAGCATTTACAATCGGCAATAAAGTTGTTACACCTGCCCAACATAACGATACGATATAGATTTTTATACCCGCATAATTTCGCAGATTGGTTTTAGATTTTGCCAGCGGAATTACATACAAAACACATAAAAATCCAAAGAAAACAGTGAGAAGCTGTGCTTTTAAATTCAAAAAGAAAAAACTAATTATCGCAATAACAAAACTCACAATGCTTAATGCTGTAATGCTTTTTAAAAACAGCGTTAACTCCTTTTTCTTGGCAATAACCTGCGCATATTTAATAAAGTTGTAGCTAAAAACGGTTCCAAAAAAAACCAGGCTGGTAATAGCGACATTAAAAGATAAAAAACAAAAATAGAAAGTCATTTGCACCAATGCCGTTGTAGCCAGCGCCACATGCAGACTTGCGTGCAAATACCAGTCAAAAAAACGCGTTATATTTCTATTACTCTGCTGCTGCATAACTTGTTGCTATTCACAAACTTTATTTTTTATCTCCCGTAAAATTAATCAAATATTAGTTGTATTTTTGCTTTCTTTAAACACAACTATAATTTTATTAATAGCAGATGAAGACAAATGCTTTTGCTTTAAGACATATTGGTCCTAGAGCAACCGACTTACAATATATGTTTGACACTGTAGGTGTGAAAGATATGGATCAATTGTTATACGAAACTTTTCCAGACAAAATCCGTTTAGAGAAAGACATCGTTTTAGATCAGGCACTTACAGAATACGAATATTTGGCACATGCTACGGCATTAGGCGCACAAAACAAGGTATTCAAATCAATGATTGGTTTAGGATATAATGAAGCGATTGTTCCGGCTGTTATCCAACGTAATATTTTTGAAAACCCGGGTTGGTACACAGCTTACACACCTTATCAGGCAGAAATTGCACAAGGACGTTTAGAGGCTTTATTGAATTTCCAGACTACCGTAATTGAATTATCGGGAATGGAAATTTCTAACGCATCTTTATTAGACGAATCTACTGCAGTTGCCGAAGCTATGGCTTTGTTGTTTGATGTTCGTACAAGAGATCAAAAGAAAAACAATACCAACAAATTATTTGTTTCAGAAGAAATTTTACCTCAAACTTTATCGGTTTTACAAACACGTTCTACGCCAATTGGTATTGAAGTTGTTGTTGGAAACCATGAAACATTTGAGTTTACAGATGATTTCTTCGCTGCAATTTTACAATATCCTGGTAAATACGGTCAGGTTCACGATTATGAAGATTTCATAAACAAAGCTCATTCAAAAGATATTAAAGTAGCTGTTGCTGCTGATATCTTATCATTAGCTCGTTTAAAATCACCAGGTGAAATGGGTGCCGATGTTGTTGTTGGTACAACACAGCGTTTTGGTATTCCGTTAGGTTTTGGTGGGCCACACGCTGGTTTCTTCACAACTAAAGAAGAATACAAACGTTCTATGCCGGGTAGAATCATTGGTGTTTCTCAAGACACCAACGGAAACCGTGCATTGCGTATGGCATTACAAACACGTGAGCAACATATTAAACGCGAAAAAGCAACATCGAACATTTGTACTGCACAGGTTTTATTGGCAGTTATGGCGGGTATGTATGCGGTTTTTCACGGACCAAAAGGTTTACGCCGCATTGCAAACGAAGCACATGCAAAAGCAGTTACGATTGAAACCGAATTAACGAAATTAGGTTTTGAACAATTGAACGATGCGTATTTCGATACTATTTTGGTAAAAGCCGATGCTGCTAAAGTAAAAGCGGTTGCCGAAGCCAAAGAATTCAATTTCTATTATGCTGATGCAAATACGGTTTCAATTTCTGTAAACGAAACTATTTCTGTAAACGATATTAATACGGTGATCGGTATTTTTGCAGAAGTTGCTGGAAAATCATTCACTGCTGTTACCGAACTTTCTCAAGAAGCTTTGGTTCCTGTAAAATTAGAAAGAACATCAGCGTTTTTAGAACACGATGTTTTCAACACACATCATTCTGAATCTCAATTGATGCGTTATATCAAAAAGTTAGAGCGTAAAGATTTGGCATTAAACCATTCTATGATTTCTTTGGGATCTTGTACAATGAAGTTGAATGCAGCAGCAGAAATGTTGCCTTTAAGCAATCCTAACTGGAACAATATTCACCCATTTGCTCCGGCAGATCAAACCAAAGGATATTTAACCATGTTGCATAAATTAGAACAGCAGTTAAACGTAATTACTGGTTTTGCTGGTACTACGTTACAACCAAACTCTGGTGCACAAGGTGAATACGCTGGTTTAATGGTTATTCGCGCTTATCATGAATCTCGTGGCGAAGGTCACAGAAACATTGCGTTAATTCCTGCATCGGCTCACGGAACAAACCCTGCATCGGCTGCAATGGCTGGTATGAAAGTGGTTGTTACCAAAACGACGGAAGAAGGAAATATCGATGTGGAAGATTTAAGAGCGAAAGCAGAATTACACAAAGACAATTTATCTTGTGTAATGATTACCTACCCTTCTACACACGGAGTTTACGAATCATCGATCATTGAAATTACAGACTTGATCCACGCTAACGGCGGACAGGTTTATATGGATGGTGCAAATATGAACGCACAGGTTGGATTGACAAATCCTGCTACAATTGGTGCCGATGTTTGTCACTTAAACTTACACAAAACCTTTGCAATTCCTCACGGTGGTGGTGGTCCTGGTGTTGGTCCAATCTGTGTAGCACAGCATTTAGTAGAATTTTTACCAACAAACCCTGTTATTAAGGTAGGTGGCGATAACGCTATCACTGCAATTTCGGCAGCTCCGTATGGTTCGGCTTTGGTTTGTTTGATTTCTTACGGATATATTTCGATGTTAGGTGCCGATGGTTTGAAACAATCTACCATGACAGCGATCTTGAATGCTAACTATATGAAAGCGCGATTAAGCGAAGGATACGAAGTATTGTATTCTGGAGAACGCGGACGTGCAGCTCACGAAATGATCATTGACTGCCGTATGTTTAAAGCAAAAGGTATTGAAGTTACCGATATCGCTAAACGTTTAATGGATTACGGTTTCCACGCACCAACGGTTTCTTTCCCTGTTGCTGGAACATTAATGATTGAACCAACAGAATCTGAAGATTTAGCAGAATTAGATCGTTTTTGTGATGCAATGCTTTCAATTCGTAAAGAAATTGAAGCTGCAACGGCTGAAGATACAAATAACGTATTGAAAAATGCACCACATACATTGGCTATGTTAACTGCCGAAACTTGGGAATTACCTTATTCTCGTGAAAAAGCAGCGTATCCGTTAGAATATGTTTCAGAAAATAAATTCTGGCCAAGCGTACGCAGAGTTGATGATGCCTATGGCGACAGAAACCTTGTTTGTTCTTGTGCACCTATTGAAGCTTATATGGAAGCCTAACTGCTTTTTATTTATAACAATAAAAAACTCCCGAATTTCTTCGGGAGTTTTTTGTTAATATTATGATAGCTCTTTTTAGTACCAATCTGCGTGTTGGTCTCTATTTCCTAAATAAAATACAAATCCTGCATTTGCTGTTAAGAAGAAACCGCTTTGTGCTTTGTGCTCAGCATTAAGAAGCTCACCTCCGTAAGAATAATGCTGCATTAAATTTAGCACAGGTGTTACATCCATATAAAAAGCAACCTGATTACTGATTTTTACCATAGGAGTGATACCTAATTGTAGATTTCCTATTTTTTCATAATCGTAACTTTCTTTCGGTTTCAGGAACGAAATTCCGGCACCACCATGCAGCAGCAATGCAAACCTTTCTTGAAAAGCATAATTAAAATTCAGTGCATTTCCCAAATTATAAACAGCTTCAAGAGTAACTTTGTGCATTGTTGATTTATTTAGATGATTTTCTTTGTCTTGAAAATAAAAGTAGGCATACTGCCCTTTCAGTCCAATTTTTTCATTGAACATATAACGTCCTGAAACCTGAAACTGTTTCATTGAAATATAATTTGAAAGACTGGTTTGATCTTTTGAATGTTTTGGATTGAAAGGAAAATGAGCTCCCCCGCCTACCTCTAATGATAAATTATTAAACTGCTGTGCATGTGAAGTACTGAATTGTAAGAAAAACAGAAGTAAGATGATGATAAAACGCATATAATTATTCTTTATAAATATTGTAAGTTTTAAAAGAATTACAAGAATTAAGCCTCACCAACACTAATAAAGCAGTTAGGGTTTATAGAGAATAAGATAGCAGATGTTATTATACGGCATAAACCTTTATATCATCAAGGATCAGCACCTATTACAAAAAGCATATAAAAAACATTTCATAAATATTATAAGATAGATTTCCAAAAAAAACAGCTGTAGAAAAATTACTCAAAAGCAACAATTTTAACTTATAAAAACAAAAACCTCCCAAATTTCTTTGGGAGGTTTTTTATAATCTAGTAGTATCTTTTTGAAAACTATCTATGAATTCTGTGTTTTTTACAAAAGATAAAAAGTTATTATTTGTTTCTTCATTTAAAGTTATGACTTGAATTCCTCCTGAATAATGAATAGAAAAAAGAATATTTTGACTTTCATCTGAAAAATAATGATCCCAGAAATATCCTTCAGACTTTGTTAGCGTAAAAAAGTGAGCTAAAAACTCTTTAAAGTCTTTCTGTTCAATTTTTACAGCTCCGTTAAATTTTGTCCAAATACTACTCTTTTTGAAAAACCGAATAGCTTTATTATATATCGCTAAACCAAAGCGTTTAGACATTGGTTTTGAAATCCAAGGTTTATCAATCTGTCCAAGGAATATTAACTCTTCCGTTTCAAACGAATATAATAGCTTCAGTAATTCACCTATTAAAACTGTATTGTTTTCATCTTTCAACTTTATTCAATAAGAACCAATATATTTCGGGCAATAAAAAATATCCTCATCTAAAGTTTCATCGTATGCCAATAAAGGAAAATTTCGGTATTTTACTAAAGCTAAATCTCTATTTATTAATTTTATCACTAGAAATACTACTTCTTACTCTCGTTTAACAAACGTTTCATGATTGCCCATTGTTTAAGGGTATCTCGGGCTTCTAACGCAGGGTAGCCCAACATGGTTTTACCGGCCGCTACATCACCTGTTACACCAGAGCCTGCACCAA